>Oklahoma_p2__coassemble_480_pt1 | contig 34450 bp, 29 predicted proteins | sample Oklahoma_p2__metabat2_high_PE_021 | metagenome-assembled genome bin Oklahoma_p2
GATTGAAATATAAATCTTTTATTAATTTAAAATTCAAAATTTAAAACAATATTATAATTTCGAATAGTAATTACTAGTAGTTATTACCGAAAAATGTTTTCCTATGATACAAATGCTTTTGTAAATGTTTTCCGAAAATATAAATCTAATACTATTCATTCTAATACTCATACTGGATTCTCGAGATTGTATTAGTCATTATATCTAAATCTATAACTCTAAAATCATCCATTACGCTTTCTATCCAGTTAGGAGTTTTTTTATCATTTTGGAACTTAGAAGCTGTGTTAATTGCATCCTCTATTAGCTCTACTGATTGATAATCTAATCCATCTCCCTCAGCCATTATAACTGTTCTGTAAGGAGTTTCATTAGGTTTTACACTTCCATAAAGTGGGTGTGAAAGTAGTTTAGATCCTTTATGAATATATTTTCTACATTCTTCAAGAACACCTATGTAAGATGTATCGATAAGTCTAACATCCTTTTCAGGAAAACTTTCTTTTATTTTAGAATTATTTGTTACTATAAACATCTTTACACTCTCTTTCATCCTAGAAACTTTAAACAAAAAAACAGAGAAAACAAATTTCCCAATTTGTCTTCCCTGTCAAAATTCATCTTCAGAGATCTGTCCGCCATATAGTATATTCACCTGAGAATTTCACATTTACTATCGGGTAATAGTAAACATTTGTACCTTCGGTCCCCATTTAAGGAAGTCTCCTATACGCTTCATCCAGAATTATAAAATTTTTGTTTTTTGTCTGTCTCTATATTTGTTAAGTTAAGTATATAAATTTTCGATACAAATATCAAGTCTTTTTTTTAATTTTTTTCTATTAAATTTTCAAATATTTTTCACATATTTTTCTAACAACTTATAAAAGTTAGTTATATACTTAACTTTAACTACTTACATCTTTAATCCACCTTTAAAGTTGTTAGTCATATTTTTTTTATTTTTTGGTTCTTTTTATCTATTTTATTTTATTTTCTATATATATTTTAAAATTTATATTGTATTTCGTACCAATATATTTATTTTTTTGATATTTAATATACTTTAAGTTCACTATTCCAAATCATTATTTTTTGTATACCTTACCAATACTCCACGTATAGATTTTTTCTATAATATTATCTAAGCATCCTTTTTCAAATGGGGATTTGAGATTTCCTTTTTCAACAGTTTCTACAAAAGATCTTTTTCCTGCATCTTTACAAATTTCCATATAACTATTCAAAACTCTATCATAATCTTCTTCCATATCAGACCATATTTGAAGTGCACAAACTTCAGCAAGCGCATAATCTATATAATAAAACGGATTTTTAAAAATGTGCCCTTGCTTAAACCACCAACAACCTTTTTCTAAAAAATCATTTTTATCATAATCTTTCCAAGGAGTATATATCTTTTCCAACCTTCTCCATTCTGATTTTCTTTCTAATGGTGTAAGTTCAGGATTTTTATATATAATATGCTGAAACTCGTCTACTATCATACAATAAGGAATTAACCTAACAATAGTTGCCATATGAGTTCTTTTGAATTTTTCATCATTATCTTTAAAAAATAACTTCATCCAAGGCCATGTTAAAAGCTCCATAGACATTGAATGGATTTCACAACAATCAAGTGTAGGGAAATTTATCTCAGGCATATCTATATTTCTAGACATATATAGCTGGAATGCATGTCCTGCTTCATGAGTTAATGTATCTACATCATCAAAAGTCTTATTGAAATTTGAAAAAATAAACGGTGCTTTTATTTCTGGTATGTATGTACAATATCCTCCAAAACCTTTAGATTCTTTTGTTTCTAAATCCATAAATCCATTTTCTACCATAAAATCAAAAAATTCTCCTGTTTCTTTAGATAATTCATGGTACATTTTTGATGCTGCTTCTATAGTTTCATCATAATCTGTTTCAGGCTCCATATTCCACCCTGGATATTCAACATCATCATCGTAATATTTTAATTCCTCAATTCCAAGTCTTTTTTTCTTTTGATTATTAAATTCATAAACTAAGGGAATCCACTTTTCCCTAACTTCATCTCTAAATTTAACTACATCTGATTCATTGTATTCAGTTCTTTTCATTCTAATATATCCTAGCTCTACGAAGTTATCATATCCTAGCTTTTTAGCTATCCTATCTCTAACCTTAACCAATTCATCAAAAACAGAATCAAATTTGTCTTCAATCGATTCAAAATAGTTATAAAACTGTTCTGATGATTTTCTTCTTTCTTCTCTATTATCCGATAACATATACTTATTCATTTGAGATAAATTGTTATATTTCCCATCATATAATATTTTTGCAGATGCCAATAATTTTGTATATTCAGAGCAAAGTTTATTCTCTATTTTTAATTCTTCAACTATATCTTCCGAAAATTCCTTTAAACTAAATTCAACAAGTTTATAAAAATGTTTCCCATACTTTTGTTCTATTTCTTTTTCAAAGTTAGAATTTACAATAGCTTCATAGAATAATTTATCTATTTTTTTGTATTCTGGACCATGTTCATCCCAATATTTATTTTCCAGTGATATACTTTCATCATGTGTGTTTATACTATATTTTAATGACGCCAGTGTCTTCATACTTTCGATATGATTTCTTATTTTATTTATCTCAACTATATTTTTATCAAATTCTTCAAAATCATTACTTTTTTTCATCTCATCTATTAACGATACTATTTTTTTATTAATATCATCAAAACTAGGTCTTTCATATTTATATTCTGAAAATTTCATTTTACCACCTCTCAAAAAAAGCTGTATAAGAATTATCCTATACAGCTATCTTTTTATATATAAATTATATATTTTTTAAGTTTTTCATACTTATATCAAGTGCTTTTACTGAATGAGTAAGTGCTCCTGAAGATACAACATCTACACCTATTTTACCTATTTCTTCTATGTTATCTAATGTAACATTTCCTGAAAACTCTACTATTGCTTTATGATCTATTATCTCTAAAGCTTTTTTTGCAGTTTCAAGGTCCATATTATCTAGCATTATTATATCTGCTCCAGCTTCTACAGCTTCTTTAACCATATCTAAAGTTTCAACTTCAACTTCTATCTTAGTAACAAAAGATGCATAGTTTCTAGCTGCTTCTATAGCTTCTTTTACACCGCCAGCAGCTCCTATATGGTTATCTTTAAGCATTACTGCATCAGATAAATTCATTCTGTGGTTATTACCTCCACCCATTTTAACTGAATATTTATCTAATATTCTAAGGTTAGGAATAGTTTTTCTACTGTCTAATAACTTTGTATTACTTCCTTCTAATTTTTCCACAAATTTATTAGTCATAGTTGCTATACCACTCATTCTCTGAAGATAGTTTAGTGCAACTCTTTCTCCCATTAAAAGATTTCTAGTACTTCCAGTTAATTTCGCTAATAACTGTTTATTATATACTTTATCTCCATCTTTTGCAAAGAACTCTATCTCAACATCTCCAAGTATGTCAAAAACTCTTTTGTATACTCCAAGCCCTGCTATAACTCCATCTGCTTTACATATAAGGTCTACTGTAGATTTAGATTCTTCACCAACTACAGAATTAGTGCTTATATCTTCATTTGGAATATCTTCTATAAGAGCTTCTCTTATCATCTTATCTACAATCAAATAATTCATAATCGAAATCCTCGCTAATTCTAACTATTTCATCAATAACTTTCTTTTTATTTTCTTTCATTAATTCATCTACAGAAACTTCAAGATTTGGAATTTCTTTAGTAACAAGTTCTGTATCTTTTATATGTGAATTTATATCATTTGCTGCTCTTTTTGAGAATACTAAACCTTCAAGTAATGAGTTACTTGCTAGTCTATTTGCACCATGTACTCCTGTACAACTTACTTCTCCTACTGCATATAGATGGTCCATAGTAGTTTTTGAATTAAGATCTACATGGATTCCTCCCATAAAGTAATGCTGCGCTGGAGATACTTTTATTAAATCTGTACCTATATTAGTACCTCTTTCTAAGCATCCATTGTATATAAATGTAAATCTATTTTTTAAATACTCTTCTCCAAGATGTCTTGCATCTAGATATACATAATCAGTTCCATCTTTTTTCATCTGTTCAAATATAGCATGAGATACAACATCTCTTGGTAATAATTCTTCAACAAATCTTTCTCCATCTTTATTTTTTAGAAGAGCACCTTCTCCTCTTAAAGATTCAGATATAAGCATTCTTCTTCCGTTTGAATTTTCTTCATAGAATGCTGTTGGATGTATCTGTATGTAGTTTAGATTTTCTACTTCAACTCCATTTTTAAGAGCTATAGCTATACCATCTCCTGTTAAGTGTCTCTGGTTTGTAGAGTTTTTGAATAATCCACCTATTCCTCCACAAGCTAAGACTACATCTTTAGCAAATATATGATCCTCTTCTCCATCTTTGAATACTCTAGCTCCTATACATTTACCATCTTCTGTTATTATGTCTAGAAGAGTTGCATCTTCTATCATTTCTATATTTTTTCTAGTAAGAGCTGCTTTATAAAGAGTTTTAAATACTATTTCACCTGTATTATCTTTACAGTGAACTATTCTATTTACTCTATGAGCACCTTCTCTAGTATAATCTATCTTTCCATCTTCCATATCAAGTGGCATACCATATTCTTCAACTATCTGAGATATATTTTCAATAGACTCTTCAGCTAATACCTGAACAGCCTCTTCTCTATTTTCATATCTTCCCGCTTTCATAGTATCTTCTACAAATGGTTTAATATCCTCTTCATTTAATGCAGTAGATATACCACCTTGAGCAAGATATGTATTATTATTGTCCATAGTTGATTTAGATATTACTGTTACATTTAGTTCTGGATTTAAATTAAGAGCACAGTAAAGTCCAGCTACTCCACTGCCCACAATTAAAACATCTTTTTCTAATTTCATTTTTATCCCTCGATTTTTTATCCCTCTGATAATTTGTGCATATTAAGTAGTGAATTTAAAGCATTAACTCTAACATTTTCTTCTACTATAACTTCATTTTCCATATTTAGTAAAGTATTATATAAATTTTCTAATGTAGTCTTTTTCATATCACCACACTGTATTGCACCATTTCCTCCTGGGAAATAGAATTTTTTATCAGGATTTTTTTTCTGTAGCTCGTATAATATTCCTTCTTCTGTAGCTACTATAAATTCTTTAGCTTCATTTTCTGTAGCATATTTTATTATTCCAGAAGTACTTCCAACAAAATCTCCCATACTTCTTATTTCTTTTCTACATTCCGGATGAACTAATACTTTTGCATTTGGATGAGCTTCTTTTAACTCAGTCACTTCACTTTCTTTTATTCTATCGTGAATTGTACAACATCCATCCCAAAGTATAAATTCTTTTTCTGGGAAATGTTCTGCTATATATCCACCTAAGTTTCTATCAGGTAAGAATAATATCTGTTTATTTTCAACATTACCTAGTATTTTTAAAGCACTTGATGATGTAACAGACACATCACAATGAGCTTTAACATCAGCAGTTGAATTTATATAACATACTGTTAATGCTTCTGGATATTTTTCTTTCATTTCTATAACAGCCTTTTCGCTAGCCATATCTGCCATTACACAACCAGCATTCTTCACAGGCATAAGTACAGTTTTTTCTGGTGAAAGTATTTTTGCACTTTCTCCCATAAATTTAACCCCACAGAATACTATAACTTCTTCCTTACAATCTCTAGCTATTTCACTTAAATAATAAGAATCTCCTACTTCATCTGCTATCGCCTGTATTTCAGGCGGCTGATAGAAATGAGCTAATATTATAGCATTTCTCTCTTTTTTAAGCTCTTTAATTTTGCTTACTAAATTTTCGTTCATGTTATTTGTACACCACTTTCTTGTTATTTTTTTATCTAGTTTTTTTGACAATCTTACGATTTTATTTTTTATTTTCTAATTATAACTCAAAATTATTATAGCATTATACTTTATCTTCTTCAATGATAAAGAAATTTTTAACATATTTGATAGAAATTCTATCATTTTCAAATGATTTAAAAATTTTAATATTTGTTATTTTTTTATCATTTATATTTATTTTTAGCTATTTTTATATTTTTTAATAAATCTAATCATATATTTTTTCTATCGAATATAAATAAATTATCATTTTTAATTATCATAAATCTGTAACTTTTTTAACATTTTTATAGTAAGTTATTTTTTCACATTGACTCAAAATAAAAAAAGCTTTTCCTAACTACTCTTTCTTTACTTTATTTTTTTCATTAATTTCTTTATTTTTATTTGATATTATCGCATATTTTTCACACTTGATTATGATATTTTATAGTTGTATACTATATATAAAGAGTTTTGTATACAATGTTAAATTTCATTAATTGTATTTTTGTACCGAAATTATAAATTTTTTAGTTGATTTCTTATCAACTATATTTATTTTTTGTTTTAACTTTATTTTAAATTTAACATAAAATACAACTCTTATAAAAATTTTATATTAAAAGAGGTGTTTTACAATGACAGCATTCATAATTGGACTAGTAATGCTTCTAGTTGGCGGTATGGTTTATGGTAAATACTGTGAAAAAGTATTTGGACCAGATGATAGACCTACTCCAGCAATAACTCTTGAAGATGGTGTTGACTTCGTTCCTATGAAAAAAATGAAGAACGCACTAATCGAGCTACTTAACATAGCAGGTACAGGACCTATCCTTGGACCTATCCAGGGTATATTATTTGGACCTATAGCGTTCATATTAATACCAATAGGTTGTGTTCTAGGTGGTGCAATGCACGACTACATGAGTGGTATGATATCTTTAAGAAATAACGGTGAACAGATGCCAGGTATAATAAGAAAATACTTAGGCAAAGGTGTATATAATGTATACAACGTATTCCTTTGCTTCTTAATGATACTAGTTGGTGCAGTTTTCATCTACACTCCAGGGGACTTAGTTGTTACTCAGATACTTCATCAGCAGTCAGCTATATCTAACCCAGTTGTTTGGATAGTTTACGGAGCAATATTTGCTTACTATCTAGCAGCTACTCTATTCCCAATAGATAAGATAATAGGTAAAGTATATCCTATATTCGGTATGATACTTCTATTATCAGCTATAGGTGTTGGTATAGGTATATTTGTAAAAGGATACGATTTAACTCCTTTAACAGCTGAAAACTGGATGGGTGTTCATCCTCAGGGATTACCAATACTTCCTATATTCTTCGTAACAGTTGCTTGTGGTATCGTTTCAGGATTCCACTCTACTCAGGCTACTTTAATAGCTAGATCTGTTACAAATGAAAGAGAAGGTAAATTCACATTCTACGACATGATGATACTTGAAGGTTTAATAGCTATGATATGGTCAGCAGCAGCAATGGGTGTTTACAATGCTCCAGGTCTTGTTGCTCCAGAACAGATTGGTTCTCCAGATGTTATCGGTATAGTTGCTAATGACTTACTTGGTAAAGTTGGTGGACTTATAGCAATACTTGGTGTTATAGTTCTTCCTATAACTTCAGGAGATACAGCTTTAAGATCTGTTCGTCTTATGATAGGTGATGCACTTCACATCGACCAGACTAAGAAGAAAAACAGATTCACATTATCAGCTTGTATATTCGTACCAGTTGCAGCTATATTAGTATTCGCTAAATCAAATGCAGAAGGTTTCAACGTATTATGGAGATACTTCGCATGGGCTAACCAGACTATAGCTTGTTTCGCATTTGCTATGATAACAGTTTACTTATTATCTAATAAGAAAAACTACATAATGTCACTTATACCAGGTATGTTCTATGTATTCATCATATCTGCATACATCTTAAATGCTCAGATAGGATTCAGATTACCAATGAATATAGCTTACATAGGTGGGGTTGTATTAGCAATTGTATACGCAGCCTTAGTTATTAAAAAAGGTAAAAATACAGTTGATGGTGAAAGATTAGCTTAATCTTAATCATGATATAACTAATAATTAATATAAAAAAGACTATGCAAATTGCATAGTCTTTTTTATTATCTTTATTTAAATTCTCTAGCAGTTTCTTCTCCCTTTAATACTCTTAAAGCTCCAAATGCTAAAGATTCCATTTCATTTTCTCCTGGCATAATCTCTATATGAGAAATAAATCCAACTTTTTTCTTAAGCTTACTTGTAAACATATTAGAATGCGCTATTCCTCCTGTAACTATAATGGCATCTACATCACCATCTACAACTGTCGCCATCTCTCCAATAGCCTTAGCCATCTGATAAACCATTGCGTCGTATACTATTTCAGCATATTTATCTCCATCTGATATCATTTCTTCAACTTTTCTTAGGTCGTTTGTATTTAGGTAAGAGTATATACCACCTTTACCTCTTATCTTCTTTTTCATATCGTATAAGCTAAATTTATTTTCATAACATTCTTCTATTAAAGCTATACAAGGAACTCTACCAGATCTATCTGGTGAGAATGGCCCTTCATCATCAGAAATCATATCACTCATCTGACCATGTTCATGAAGATAAACAGTAGCTCCTCCACCAACATGTGCAACAATTAGATTCAAACTTTTATAATCTAATCCCTTATCTTTAGCATATTTTAAAGCCATTGCTCTAGTATTTAAAGCATGCCCCATACTAGTTCTTTCAAAGTCTTTTAAACCAGATATTCTTGCCACATCACTCATCTCATCAACAGAAATAGAATCATAAATAAATGAATCTATTTCTACAGAATCAGCTATAGACTTAGCTATAACAGCCCCTAAGTTTGAAGCGTGGTCTAATACTGGTCTATTTTTAAGAGTATCAATCATCAAATCATTTACTATATACGCACCTGATTTAACTGGTGGAAGCGCCCCTCCTCTTCCAACTACAGCATTTAAACTTTTTACATCTATCCCTTTTTCTTCAAGCAATTTTTCTATAGCTTCAGTTCTCATTTCTAACTGATCCATATTGCATTTATATTTTGAAAGTTCTTCTGAAGAATGTGCAATTGACTCGCTCATTATTAAATTCTCATCATCATAAACTGCAACCTTAGTTGAAGTCGATCCTGGATTTATCGCTAAAACTCTAAACTTCATAACCTATTACCTCTCATACACTATAATTTCTTGGATACTAAAATAGTAAATTATTATACTTCACAGTTTTCAACCTGAACTATATATTCTCCACACTCAGCACACACTATTATGCTAACTATATAGCTATCATCAACTTTTCCTGCTCTACTAAGCTTATTGAAAGAGTTTCCTTTATATTCTTTATCTATATCACTTATAACATATTTTCCATCTTTAGTGAAAATATAGAAATGATATTCATAAAAAGCAAAGAATTTCTGTTTTTCTTTAACACCTGCCATACAATCAGGGCAAGCTTCTTGATAATACTCTTTTGCAAATTCTACATCTTCAGCTTCAGAAACTAATCTCATAGCTTCTTCAACAGAAAATCCGCTTACTTCTTTTTCCTCATCATTGAAAAATTCACTGCATTTTTCAGAGTCTAAAACATATTCTCTACCATCGCAATTAAATTTATATTCCATAATAACCTCCAAAAAATATCTCAAAAAATTTTATAAAATTTATTCTATTTCACTTCTAAAATGAACCATTTCAGCAACCGCCTCTTTATACTGTGCCTCTTTTATATATCCAAGCTCGTACATCTTTTTAAGAATAATCTTCTGTCTAGTCTTAGCTGCACTATAATTACTATAAATCTTAGGATTATTTGTAATACCTACTAACATCGCCGATTCTGCTAAATCTAAATCTTTTACATTCTTTCCAAAGTACAACTCTGCACCTGCAGCAACACCATATGCATTTTGTCCAAAATAGATATTATTCAAATAAGCTTCCAAAATTTCATCTTTTTTCATAACTCTATTCATTCCGACAGCATTGTACATATCCATTATCTTTCTCTTTATAGAAACTTCTGAACTAGTCAATAAGTTTTTTGAAAGCTGCATTTCTATAGTACTTCCGCCCTGTCTTGAATCAGTCAATATGTTATGAATAAGTGACCTTGCAAGTGCCTTTTTATCAACACCATCGTGTTTATAGAATCTCTCATCTTCAATAGCCACTATTGCATTTCTCAGGTTTTTAGGCATATCTTTTATAGGTACCTCTTTAGACGAAATGTACTTCTCATGTACCATTTTTGCAGTAACTTCAGGCATATCTTTTGTAACATACTTAGCATATCCTATACCACAAGCCCCTGCCACAATACATAAAACAAGAAGCATTGCTACTATTCTGCTCACATAGTAGAATACTTTACTTTTTATTTCCTTTTTCTTATTCTTCTTATTCTTACTACTTTTTCTAGTCTTTTTGATAATTTCTCTATCTCGACTTGATTCTCTCTCTTTTTCTCTAGCACCATAGTTGAATTTAACATCATCAGAAACAGAATTTCTACTATCATTCATTCTAGAATTAGAAACATTAGCGTTCTCTCTAGCTCTCTTCTTTCTTTCAGAAGGAAGCATACTATAATCATATTCTTTTTCTTTATTATTAAGATTTTCCCTATTATTTTGTCCTCGGTTACTTCTAGGCTGCAATCTCTCTCCATTTTTTCTAGAAAGTGCAGATCTACCAGTATTTCCTCTTTTAAAATCATCATTAGCCGTTCTTTCAAATAATGGCTTTGATTTGGTATTTTCTCTTAATCTTTCTTCATCGTAAGAATTATCTGGTCTTCTTATTCTATTAGAGGAACTCCCTCCACTAGAAGACACATTCCTTCTTCTTACCTTATTTTCATTGCTGTTGTTGAACATTAAATTTCCTCCTAATATATCAACCCCAAAATTAATCTATATTACTTGTCAACTTTATCTCTTATCTTTAAGAAAAGCTCAGCAGTTGCCTGAGTATCACTACTTGCTCTATGTGCATTTTTATTTTCTATACCATAATATTCGCATGCTGTAGCTAATTTTTTATTCTTTCCTCCATAAGAGCTAACTTTCTTTAATAATTCTAAAGTACATATATAATCTTTAATTTCCTCAAGACCTAGCTTATTTAGATAGTAATTTAAAAACTTAATATCAAATTTTGCATTATGTGCAATTATTGTATTACTTCCTATAAACTTTCTAAATCTAGGAAGTACCTGTTCTATAGTATCTTCATTTGCAACCATTTCATTAGAAATACCTGTAAGCTCTGTTATAAATGGCGGTATTTCCTGTTCTGGTTTAACAAATCTACTATAACTTCTAACTATTTTTCCATTTCTTATCTCAGTAATACCTATCTCTATAATTTCATTTCCTTCAAATGGATTAAGACCTGTTGTTTCAAGGTCGACTACTATAAATACCTCGTCATTTCCAAAAAGGCTCATCTGCTCCATAATATCACCTCACTAATAATTTATAACTATAAAACAATCTTTTATCGTTAAATCTCTTCAAATTCTTCCATAAAGCTGTGTTTTACTCCATCTTTTTCCCATCCTAAAACAGAGTCAATCTTTACATTTTGAGCTGCTTTAAAAATAGATTTTTCAACATTATCGAAGTTCTCTGAAAGACTTGATATCAATTCTTTTATCTCATATCTCTTATTTCCAGATTTTTTAGATGTAACAGTACAAGCACAATCAAGTGGTTCTATACCTGTATATCTAACAAATCTCTTTATATATTCCTCTCTAATATAATAAAGAGGTCTTATAATCTGCATTTTTCCACTTTTTGATGATTTTATCTTTGGAAGCATAGTTTTAAAATTTCCAGAACATAAAATATTCATCATCGTTGTTTCAATAACATCGTCGTAATGATGTCCTAGTGCTAATTTATTGCATCCTAGCTCCTCGGCCTTATTGTATAAAGCACCTCTTCTCATCCTTGCGCACATATAACAAGGATTATCTCTAGCTATTTCATCAGTTATTCTAAAAATACCAGACTCAAATATTTCAACAGGAATATTTAAATACTTACAAAGTTCTTCAAGCTTAACCCTTATATCATCTCTATATCCAGGATCCATAGCTAAAAATACTAACTCAAAATCTATATTAGAATACTTTTTAAGTTCTTGAAACATCTTTGCCATTAGCAAGCTATCTTTTCCACCAGATATCGCTACAGCAATTCTATCTCCATCACTTATTAATTTATAATCATTTATAGCCTTTAAAAACTTTGACCATATATGCTTCTTATATCTTTTTACAATACATCTTTCTATCTCTTCAAGTGGTCTGACCTGTAAATTGTCAGTTGCCGTCATACTTTTCTCCTCAACTTTCTATGAAAATCTTCATTATAATATAATACCACAAAATAAATCATTTAGTTATCACTTCTATCAAATTTCATAATATAGTAGAAAATTGTAATATTTTCTTTAGAAATTCTTTTATATTATTACAATTTTTTAATAAAAAATGCCAACCGTTTGATTAATTTATCATACGGTTGGCATAGTGTACAAAATTTTAAATTTAATTATTCAGTTTATTTTCTTACTACTCCAGATTTTATAGCAGCTTTTTTTACAGCTTCAGCTACGTTTTTAGCTACATTCTTATCAAATGCCATTGGTAGTATATTCTCTGTATTTAATTCATTTTCAGAAACAGAGTTTGCTATTGCATATGCAGCTGCAACCTTCATTTCTTCATTAATGTCAGTTGCTCTTACATCTAATGCACCTCTGAATATTCCTGGGAATGCTAATACATTGTTTATCTGGTTAGGGAAGTCTGATCTTCCTGTTCCAACTATAAATGCTCCACCTTCTTTAGCCTCATCAGGCATTATTTCAGGTGTAGGATTCGCCATTGCCATTATAACAGGTTTATCTCCCATAGTCTTAACCATCTCTTTTGTAAGCATTCCTGGTCTTGAAACACCTACAAAAACATCCTTGCCTTTTATAACGTCTTTTAATAGACCTTTTTCTTTATTTTTATTTGTAACTCTAGCCATTTCAAGCTGAGCTTCATTTATACCTTCATAATCCTCTGTTATAGCTCCAAATCTATCACAAAGTATTACATTCTTTACATTCATATTTAGAAGCATTTTTGCTATTGCTATTCCTGCAGAACCAGCTCCATTTATAACAACTTCTAAATCTTCTATATTTTTTCCTTCTATTAATTTAGTTGCATTTATAATAGCTGCAGATACAACTATCGCTGTACCATGCTGGTCATCGTGGAATACTGGTATATCTAGCTCTTCTTTTAATCTTCTTTCTATTTCAAAACATCTTGGAGCTGATATATCTTCTAAGTTTATTCCACCAAATACAGGCGCAATATTTTTAACTGTTCTAACTATATCATCTACATCATTAGTATCTAAACATATTGGAAATGCCTCAACCCCAGCAAATTCCTTAAATAATATGGCTTTTCCTTCCATAACAGGTATCCCCGCAGAAGCACCTATATCTCCAAGTCCTAAAACTGCACTACCATCGCTTACTATTGCAACCATATTTCCCTTTAATGTATATTTATATACATCATCTGGATTTTCATGTATTTTAACACAAGGTGCAGCTACTCCCGGAGTATATGCTATTGATAAATCATCTCTATCCTTAACAGCTATCTTACTAGACATCTGTACTTTTCCCCTGTTTTTTTCATGTAGTTCTAATGATAATGCTGAAAAATCTTTTTTCATAAATTTATTTCTTCCTTCCTCGTAGATATTATTTCCTTCAGAATCTATGGCTACAGTTAGCTTTAAGTTCTCTACTTTAAGTTTTCTAACAGCCTCTGCACCTAAATCATCATACGCTATTACTTCACATTCCTTTATAGAATCAGATATATATGCACCTGCACCGCCGATAGCAGCTAGATAGACTGCCTTATATTTTTTCATACCTTCTACTACCTTCTCAGATCTCTTTCCTTTTCCAATCATAACCTTTAATCCTCTTTCAAGTAGAGGTACAGTTAAGTCATCCATTCTATAGCTAGTAGTAGGTCCAGCAGATCCTATTACTTCTCCTGGTTTTGATGGTGTAGGGCCAACATAATATATACCTTGTCCTTCTGGGTTAAATGGAAGCTCTTCCCCATTTTCAATAGCATTTATAAATCTTTTGTGTGCAGCATCTCTACCTGAGTAAATAACTCCTCTTAATTCAACCATTTCGCCTACTTTTAAATCTAAAATATCTTCAGTAGATACAGGCATTACTAATTTTTTCATCTAAATCCCCCCTATATTATAGCTTTCTTATGTCTTGATGCGTGGCAATTTATATTTACCGCAACTGGAAGTCCAGCTATATGGGTAGGATATGTTTCTATATTTACCCCTAGAGAAGTTGTACTTCCTCCAAATCCCTGAGGTCCTATTCCCAAATTATTTATTTCTTCTAGTATTTCTTTTTCTAATTTCGCAATACTTTCGTCTTCATTATGCTGACCTAACTCTCTAAATAGAGCTTTTTTAGCTATTTCACAGCATTTATCCATAGTTCCACCTATCCCAACTCCAATAACAGTTGGTGGGCATGGATTTGGACCAGCTTGAGATACTGTTTCTACAACAAATTTCTTTATACCCTCAATACCATCAGAAGGTTTTAACATTTTAAGGGCACTCATATTCTCGCTACCAAATCCCTTTGCTGCAAATTCTATTTCTATCCTATCTCCCTTTATAAAATCGTAATGTATAACAGCGGGAGTATTATCTTTAGTATTAACTCTATCAATAGGAGAAACTACAGATTTTCTTAAATATCCTTCAGTATACCCTTCAGATACACCTCTATTTATAGCTTCTGTCAATGTTTCTCCTTCTACTATTACATCTTGTCCCACTTTAACAAAAAATACAGCCATACCTGTATCCTGGCAAATAGGAATATTTTTCTGCTCTGCTTTGTCAGCATTTTCAAGTAAAATGTTTAAAATATTTTTACCTGTTTCACTTTTTTCTGTTTCTATACTTTTTTTAATCCGATTTTTCACATCGTCTCCTAAAAATATAGCAGCCTCAATACACATATCCTTTACGGTATCTGTTATAACTCTTGAGTCTATTTTTCTCATTTTATCCCTTCTTTCAGAAATTAATGCTGGTAAACTATAATCTCTATATCTTCTTTATTTTAGCTTTTTATTTTATTATATCGATAAACTCACAACCAACAACTTTTTCCAAATCTTTTGGAGCAAGTTCTATCTGATATCCTATTTTTCCTGCACTTACAATCATTGTTTCAAGTTCTAACGCCGTATCATTTACAAATGTTTTATACTGTTTTTTCATACCTATAGGAGAACATCCCCCTCTTATATATCCAGTAACCTTATTTATGTCCTTAACATGAATCATTTCTATATTCTTTTCTTTAGCTGCTTTTGCCGCTTTTTTCATATCTAAAGATTCAGCTACAGGTATAACAAATACAAAAAATTCCTTGCTATGCCCCTGGGCAACTAAAGTCTTGTATACTTCTTTCTCATCTCTTCCTATACTATGTGCAACTGTAACACCATCTACATGATCTTTATCCACAGGATAAGTAAGTTCTTTATGGTCTATTTTATTAGAATCTAATATTCTCATAGCATTAGTTTTTACTGTCTTAGCTTTTGCCATTTTAATAATCACCCTTTATCTTCTCTTTTTTCTAGCTTTAGAATTTCCACTAGATTTTCTATTAGTATTATCTCTTCCTCTATTCGATTTTCCTTTTGAATTATTTTCTTTTCCTCTTGAAGAAGATTTTCCACCTTTAGAATTTTTGCCTTTTCCTCCAGAGTTTCCTCTTTCTTCGTAGCTCCAATCACCTTTTCTAGGTTTTATTAAACAATTTCTACCATATCCGATTAAATCTTCTCTATGAGCCTTTACAAGTGCTTCATGCACTAAGTCATAATTTTTAGGATTTGAGAACTGAAGAAGTGCTCTCTGCATAGCCTTTTCATGTCTATCTTTTGGAATATAAACAGGTTTCATATCCATCGGATTAAGTCCTGTATAGTACATAGCTGTAGAAAGAGTCCCTGGTGTTGGATAGAAGTCCTGTACCTGCTCTGGCTGATAATGTGTATCTCTAAGGAATTCTGCCAATTCTATAGCATCATCTAGCTCGCATCCTGGATGACTAGACATTAAATATGGTATTAAGTACTGCTTTAATCCTAATTTTTCATTTATATCAAAGAATTTTTTTCTAAAACTGTTGTAAGTTTTTCCAGCTGGTTTTTGCATATAATCTAGTACTCTTTCAGAAATATGTTCTGGGGCAACCTTTAGCTGTCCACTCACATGATATTTTATAAGCTCATTTAAGAATTTATCATTTTTCTCAGCCATAACGAAATCATATCTTATACCAGATCTTACGAATACCTTTTTAACACCTTCAATACTTCTAACTTTTCTAAGTAAGTCTATATAGTCACTGTGGTCTGCATTAAGATTTTTACATGGTGATGGATATAAACACTGTCTATGTTTACAAGTACCATGCTTTAACTGCTTCTTGCATGCTGGCTCTCTAAAATCTGCAGTAGGTCCACCGACGTCGTGAATATAGCCTTTAAAGTCAGGCATCTTTGTCATTTCTTTTGCTTCTCTTATTATAGATTCTTTACTTCTACTCTGAATCATTCTTCCCTGATGGAATGTTATCGCACAGAACGAACAACTTCCAAAGCATCCTCTATTGCTGACTATACTAAATTTTACTTCATTTATAGCCGGAATTCCGCCATCTTTTTCATATATAGGATGATAATTCTTCTGATATGGAAGGTCATACACCCTATCTAGTTCTTCTCTAGTAAGAGGTCTTTCAGGTACATTTTGAACTAAGAACTTATCACCATGTTGCTGAACTATAATTTTTCCTCTTATAGGATCCTGCTCCTCGTACTGAACTTTAAATGCCTCTGCATACTTTCTCTTATCCGCAACAGTTTCCTCATGAGAAGGTATTACAACATAATCTCCATATATTTCATCTAAGGAATCAGCTAAATAGCAAGTTCCATTTATATGTCTTATATACTTAGGATCAAACCCATCATTTAAAGCATCTGCAACCTCTACTATTTGCTTTTCGCTCATTCCATAAACTAATAAATCAGCTCCACTATCTACTAGTATAGAATTTCTAACTCTATCATTCCAATAGTCATAGTGAGAAAATCTTCTTAAACTAGCTTCTATTCCACCAATTACAACTGGAATATCTCCATAAATCTCTCTAATTTTATTACAATAAACTATAACAGCTCTATCTGGTCTTTTCCCCATTTTCCCACCAGGAGAATATAAATCCTTATCTCTTCTCCTTTTACTTACAGAATAGTGGTTTACCATAGAGTCCATATTACCTGAGTTTACTAAAAATCCAAGTCTTGGTCTTCCAAATTTCATAAAATCATCATTCTTTTTCCAATCCGGCTGAGATATTATACCTATCTTGTACCCCGCATCTTCTAATACCCTAGATATAATAGCTGTTCCAAAGCTGTGATGGTCTACATAAGCATCCCCTGTAACAAGTGCAAAGTCTACCTCTTCCCAACCTCTTTCTAGCATATCTTCTCTACATATAGGTAAAAACTTATTTTCCACCATATCACCTCCTACTTCTTATCGTGTTTCTTTTTATCCTTAATATCCGGAATTTCTATTTCCTTAACATCATCCGGATCTTCAAACCATTCTTCCTCAGAGAAAAAGCTTCCATCTGTAATTTTATCCACAGCCATTTTCATATATTTACCATGTGCTGTAGCTGCAATTTCTCCACTTTCAAGAATTATCTCTCCAGTTCCTTCAAATAATCTTCTATTTTCTTTATCTATTCTTCCTATTACATAAATAGTTTCATCTGTAGGTACTGGCTTTTTATATTTTAATTCTAGAGATACTGTAACTCCCCATACATCTTCATTTCCTATACTAACAGCTCTACCTATTGTTTCATCAAGCAAGGCTGCAGATATTCCCCCATGAACTCTTCCTGGATAGCTCTGGTGCTCATCTAGTGTATGACATACACATAATAATTCTCCATTTTCTAATTCATAAAAACTAGACTTTAATCCCAAGTTATTTTGATTACCACATACTATACATTTTCTTCCTATATTTTGTTTTTTTAAAACTTTATACTTCAAAAAAATCATCTCCACGTCAATTAAAATGTAATTGCATTCATTGAAATACTCATAACAACAAAAACAATTCCTATTACTCTAATCATAAACACAATTGTGTATTCTATTATACCTTCACTAAATTTCTTTTTAAGTCTAAATATTTCCTCTGGGTATACAAAAAGTATTACCCCTATAAATGTCATTACTAACGGTATAATAACTATATTCTGCGCATTCATAATATTCATTTCTCTAGAATGATACATTATTGCAGATTCTATAAATCTATATTCAAACGGAACCTTACTATCATATTTAAAATTGTACTCTAATTCTCCACTATCCTTAGAAATTGAAACAGCTGACTTCAAAAGCTCATTATGTAGCCTATCGTCCATTACAAACTTATTTCCATTAAATAGCTTCATAACTACTGTATTTTTTGAATCGTTAGTACTTATATAAGTTGCGACCTGATTTCCATCTTTTTTTAACTCATAATCGCTATTATATCTCCCTGTTAAGTACATCTCCTCATCTTCCATTTCATCCACTACTTTTCTAGTTTCAGTTAAGTCGTAAATTGTTCCATCCTCACATTTAATCTTAGATGTATTATCCTGTGTCCCCATATATCTATATGTTTTTCCATCTATTGAAAAAGATTCATAAGAAATATATTCTTTACTTATGAAGAATATATTTATCATCACTGTAACAAGCATTATTATAGAAAATACTTTTTCTTTCCCTATTTTTCTCAAAACCTTCTCAAGCATTATTTCACTCCTGCACCACTATATGTCACTATCTAAAAGTCTATCCCAAAAAATTCCACAATCTGATCTTCCCAATAATTTATAACTAATTCTTCAGGGAATTCTAATTCATTTATAAGTTTCTCACAGTTATCAAATTTACCAATTGAATAGCATATATGCGAATCTGATCCAAATATAACTCTTGTATTATATTTTTTACAGTACTCAAACATTTCTGCATAATTTTTATCAGCACCCTTTCTTGAACTAGTAGGATTTAATGATGTATTATTTACTTCTAATAGAATATTTTTTTCAGCTGCTTTTTTTACAACTGCTTCGTAGTCTATTGGATATCTATCATCATCTGGATGTCCTATTATTTTCACAAATGGATTGTCCATAACATTTAAAAGAGCTCTTGTATTTTCTTCTTTAGTCCCAGGAACTATACATGGATTATGTAAACTAGCTATTGCATAATCTAATTTTTTTAAATCATAATCTGATATATCTATTCTTCCATTAAAATCTAATATATTCGCCTCTATACCTCTTAATATTTTCACATTTCCAATTTGTCTAGGTATCACCTTTAAATTGTGGAAGAAATACTCATGAGGTCCACCTGGCATCTTTACTCCATGCTCAGATAGCCCTAAAAATTTAAGACCTACCTCATTTGCTTCATCTATATTTTCTTTAACTGTACTATATGCATGTCCACCAAAAACCGTATGAGTATGCATATCTATTATAGCTTTTTTCATAAATCATTTTCCTCCTATAAAAGAAGGCCGCCTTAATCCTGTATCGGGATACAAAGCAGCCTTATCATCTCTCCAAATGCAGAATCCTGCATATTTTAATATTTATTTTTAGTCTTATAAACCACTCGATTTGTTAGTAATTATTATTCAACATCTAAATCTTTAAATTTATCTTTGAATAATTCTCCAAGACTTCCTAGTGAGTCTTCAACTTCAAGATATTCACTTATATCTTCTTCTGGTTCTCTTTCAGCTTCTACTTTAGAAACTTTCATTCTTCTATTTTTGTAGCTGAATTCGATTACTTTAACTTTTACTTCATCTCCTTCATTTACTACATTCTGAACTTTAAGAACTCTATCTTCACTAAGTTCGCTTATTGGTAGGTAAGCTTCTACATAATCTCTAACTTTAACAAATGCTCCACTTTCTATTATTCTTAATACTTCAACATTTATTATATCTCCAACAGATATTTCTTCAGAAGCTATTTTCCAAGGGTCATTGTTTATATCTTTTAAAGCTAAACCGAATTTTCTATTTTCCTGGTCTATATTAAGAACATAAACTTCTACTTCCTGTCCTTCTGTTACGAAATCTTCTACATTTTCTACTCTGTCCCAAGAAAGATTATTTTTGTGCACTAATCCTTCTATACCACCAATATCAACAAATGCTCCGTATGGCATTATTTTAGTTACTTTACCTTCTTTTTTCTGTCCAACTTCAAGGGCATCAAACATAGCTTCTTTTTCAGCTTTTATTCTAGCTTTTTCAGCAGCTTTTTCTTCTCTTATTCTTGCTCTTTCTGCTTCTCTTTCAGCTTTTATTCTAGCATTTCTTTCTGCTCTTTCTTTATCTAATCTTTCCTGAAGTACTTCTCTTCTTGAAGCTACAGCTCTATTTCTTCTAGCATCAAGTTCTTTAACATATACTTCTAAAGATTTTCCTACATAGTTTTTAGTATCCTGAACGAATTTAGTATCTAACTGAGATATTGGTATAAATAATTCCTGTGTTTTGTAAGTAGCAAATATACCTCTATCTATAGCTTTTGTTCCAACTAATGTTAATATTGTGTGGTTTTCTAAAGCTTCTTTTAATTCAGCATAGTCTAATTTGCTATCAGCTTTTAATTTAGATATTGTTACAGTAGTATCTTTCTGTCTTACGTTAGTTATAACACCAGTTATTTCGTCACCAACTTTGTAAACTTCGTCTGCATATTTTCCTTTTTCTAAGTTTAATTCTGATACTGGAACTAGACCTTCAAATCCAGCACAGTCTTCTAGTTCTAATTTTATTTCTTCGTTATCTATTGATGTTACTTTTCCAGTTATAGTCGCACCTATCTGTATTTTTTTCATTTCCTGATCCTGAAGATCAAGCATTTCCTGCATAGTTAATTCTGCCATTTTTGAAACTCCCTTTCAAGTAAAATTTTCATATTTAATATTATACCATTTTTTTATTACATTCTGTTGATTTTTTATTATATTATTAGATTTTAATCTGTATTTTTTATCAATACATTTTATATTGTAAAAACATATAGTATTTACTTAGCTTTACCTTCACTTAAATTCTTTTTATAGAAATTATAGAAACATATAGCTGTAGATGTAACTGCAAGTATATCCGCTATTGGTTCTGCTAATAGTACCGCAAATAATTTATCTTCCATAAATGTAGGTAATATAAATATTAATGGTATTAAAAGTATTATTTTTCTAAGCATAGCCAATATTAATGATATTTTTGCTTTTCCAAGTGCTAAGAAAGTCTGCTGACACGCTATCTGAATACCAAACACTAACATACCTACAAAGTATATTCTCATAGCCCAACTTGTAAATTCTATTAACTGTGGATCTGAGTTGAATATTTTTACAAAGAATGCTGGGAACATTAAACAAGCTGATGTCGCAACTAGTGTAAATGCTAAACAACTTATTAGACAAAGTTTAAATGATTTTCTAACCCTATCAAAGTTTTTAGCACCATAGTTATACGATGTTATTGGCTGTGCTCCCTGAGTTATTCCAAGTATTGGTAGTGTTATCATCTGCATTATACTACTCATAACAGTCATAGCTGCTACTGCTATATCTCCACCGTACATCTGTAGTTTTGTATTTAAAGAAATTAAAACTAAACTTTCTGTAGACTGCATTATAAATGGAGATACACCTAATGCCATCATTCCACCTACTATCTTAGGATTTATTCTAACATTTTTCATTCTTATTCTAAGGATAGTTTTTTTACCAGCAAGGAATACTAATACCCATATTGCTGATATTCCCTGAGATATTATTGTAGCTAGTGCTGCACCTTTTACACCCATACCAAGTCCAAATATTAATATTGGATCTAGCACTATATTAAGAACAGCTCCTATTGCCACAGTTATCATACCTGTTTTTGCGAATCCTTGAGTTGTTATAAATGGGTTTAATCCAAGTGCTATCATAACAAATATAGTTCCTGATAAATATATTTGTATGTAGTCAACTGCATAAGATATTGTGTTATTACTTGCTCCAAACATCCATAATATAGGCTCTTTATAAACCTGGAATATACAAGTAATTAAAATAGCTAAAACAGCTAATGCAGCAACAGCATTACCCATTATTTTTTCAGCTCCATCGTTGTCCTTTTCTCCCATTTTTATAGCTGCAAGTGGTCCACCACCCATACCTATAAGCGCTGCAAATGCACTTATTAATGTTATAATTGGGAATGAAAGTCCTACCCCAGCCATTGCAACTCCACCATTTGCCATTCTTCCTATAAACATTCTATCTACTATGTTGTATAGAACATTTACAAGCTGTGCAACTATGGCAGGAGCAGCCAATTTAAATAACAATTTACCGACACTGCCGGTTTCTAATTCATTCTGATTGTTTTCAGTCGCCATTTTTTCACCTTTCTCCTTTTTTAGATAACCTTATATTTTTTATATTATTGTATTTTTACACTCAATTTGTCTAATCTAATTTATTAGACACTAAAATAATCTAACTTTTATGATAACATATTACAGATTATTATAAAAGTATATAATAGATTTAATCTATATAATCAAATAATGTTATCTCTTCAAAAACTTCCTCTTCCTTTTCTAAATTAGATACAGTAACACCAAATAGTCTTATCGTTTTGCTAGTATCCTCAACATGTGTCAATAACTCAGCCGCATAAAATCTAATATCATCATAATTTCTTATATAATCATTTACACTAAGACTCCTTGTTATAGTTTTAAAATCTTCAAATTTTATCTTTAGAGTTATTGTTTTTGCTACCTTATCCTCTTTTGCCATTCTTTCTGCAACTTCTTCACAAAGTTCATCTAAAATCATAACAGTTTCTGCATCATCTATGTTCTTATTTTCAATAAGAGTAGTTTCCGCACCTATAGATTTTCTTATTCTAGTGGGATTTACTGGTCTATTGTCTATTCCCCTAGCAAAATTGTATAGCTCTAATCCTCTATTTTTGAATATTTTTTCTAATTTTTCTAGACTAGTATTTCTCAAATCGTATCCTGTATTTATACCATTATTTTTTAGAACTCTTTCTGTTACCTTTCCAACTCCAAAGAATTTTTTAACTGGAAGTGTATCCAAAAACTCTTGTACATTGTCCTCTGTTATAACAGTTAATCCATTTGGTTTTTGATAATCTGAAGCTAGTTTTGCAACAAATTTATTGTATGATACACCAGCAGATGCAGTAAGCCCAGTTTCTCTTTTTATATCTTCTTTTATCAATTTTGCTATTATTGTTGCACTTTTTATTTTTTTCTTATTTTCAGTTACATCTAAAAACGCCTCATCTAAAGACAACGGCTCTACTAAATCAGTATATCTATGAAATATATTTCTTATTTGATTTGATACTTCCTTGTACACATAAAATCTTGGTCTTACAAACACTGCATAAGGACACCTAATATACGCTTCTTTACATGGCATAGCAGAATGAATTCCATATTTTCTAGCTTCATAGGAGCACGTCGAAACCACTCCTCTACCATGAGGAGAACCTCCAACTACAAGTGGCTTTCCTTTAAGAGAAGGGTTATCTCTTTGCTCTATAGAGGCGTAAAATGCATCCATATCTATATGAATAATTTTTCTTTTTTTCATCTCTTATCACCTTTTAAAATTAATCTTCTATTAAAATATAATACTAAAATTAAAACAATGATACAAGGAAATACAAAACAAATGTTCTGTTATTTTTAAATAAATTTTTCATAAAAAAACTGCTACAAACATTCGTAGCAGTTTAATATTTCTATTTAAGTTTTAAATTATATATAGTATAGATTCTGTGATGCGAATTCTGGATCGCAAGTTACATCTATTCCTATCTTTTTAAGTGTCTGTTCATCATCTTTAGTCATCATTACTGTTGAATGAGCCTGACATCCTTTTAATTCAGATATTTTTCCAAGAGCATAAGCTGCACTAGGATTTGTTACCGCACATATACTTAATGCTTCTAATACTTCCTGACAACTTAAAGAATTATTTTTGCTAGATAATATCTGAGATTTTAACTCTACTATTGGGTCAAGTATTGTTCTTGATATTAAGTGCATTTCATCAGGTATATTTCCTAAATATTTTATAGCATTTAATATTAATGCAGCAGATGCATTCATTAAATCAGAACCACGTCCTGTAAGTATTGTTCCATCTTCTAACTCTATAGCCATTACCGGACACATATCGTTTTTATCTTCGCATTTTTCTTTTAATACACTACTGTATTCTCTAGCTGGATTAACAACTTTTCTATCTTCAGGTTTTAAGTCTAGTTCTTCCATTATAAACTTCATTCTCTGTAGTGCAGCTTTATCAACCTGTCCTTTTTTGTAGTCACAAGCTGTGTTGAAGTATCTTCTTATTATTTCCTGTATAGATGCTTCTTTAACTACATCATCATCTACTATTCCAAATCCAACTCTATTTACGCCCATATCAGTTGGAGACTGGAACATAGATTCTTTTCCAGTTATTTTTTCTATTATCTTTTTAAGAACTGGGAATAATTCTAAATCTCTATTGTAGTTTACTGCCATTTCACCGTATTTTTCAAGGTGGAATGAGTCTATCATATTAACGTCCTTTAAATCTACAGTAGCTGCTTCGTAAGCTATATTTAGAGGATGTTTTAGTGGTACATTCCAAACTGGGAATGTTTCAAATTTTGAATATCCAACTTCATTTCCTCTTTTATTTTCATGATATAACTGACTTAAACAAGTTCCTAATTTACCACTGTTTGGTCCTGGAGCAGTCATAACTACTATAGGTTTTGTAGTTTCTATATATGGGTTAGCTCCAAATCCTTCTTCACTTACTATTGTGTCTACATCAGAAGGGTATCCCTTTGTAGGTGCATGTTTATATACTTTTATTCCTCTTTTTTCTAACTTATTTATAAATACTGTAGTAGCAGGCTGTCCTTCATATCTAGTTATTACTACACTGTTTACATCTAGGTCGTAAGATCTTAAATCATCTATTAATCTAAGAACCTCCATATCGTAAGTTGTACCGAAATCTCCTCTTACTTTATTTCTTTCTATGTCTCCTGCGTATACACATATAACTACTTCTACTGAATCTTTCATATAGCTTAAAACTTTTATTTTAGCATTTTCGTCGAATCCTGGAAGAACTCTCTTCGCATGTAAATCCGCTATTAACTTTCCACCAAATTCAAGATATAATTTATCAAAATTATTTACTCTCTCTAATATATATTTTGATTGTTCCTTTAAATATTTCTCATGATCAAAACCAATTTTCATATAAAGCACCTCTCATTCTTTCACCAAATATTTTGTTCGTACATTTACCATTCAAGTTTATATTATACAATTTAAAAATTTACATTTCAACATACATTTATTATTTCCCTAAGCTTTATTCAATACAATCTATATATATTATAGATATTAAAATTTGACATTGTTTTCTTATTTAAATTTTTATACCCCAAACAGTCATTTTTTTAATAATTAAATTTGATTTTTTTATGAATTGAGCAAAAAATTTATTTCCCAGAAAATATTTTTATTAAACTTAAAATAATCTACCAAATCATTGTTAATATAAAGTATTCGGACCAAGGTATAATTACAAATAAAAAAGATGCGAAATTAATCGCATCTTTTTTATATTTTCTATAAATTTCTTTCTAAATCTATATCTTCGTATTCTTCTAATACTTCATTAGACAATACTGTTTTAATACTAGACTGTGAATTCTTTTTATCAAATGCTGGTTTTGCTTTTGGCATAGATATGAATTTACCTGCACCATTTATACATCCGCCTTCACACATCATTCCTTCTATAAAGTTTCCTCCAGCTTTATTAACCTTAGAAAGCGTTAATACTTTCTTAGCTTCTTTTCCACCAGATACTTTAACAGGTTTAAAGTCTACATCGACACCTTTATCTGCTATATAGTTTTCTATAGCTTTTGTAAGACCTCCTGCTGCACCAAACCCTCTACCGAATATAGATGCACCATCTGTATCCTCATTCTGACATTTTGCTAGGTGTATATCAAATCCTTCAAATAAAGCCATCAACTCTTCAAATGTAAGTACATAATCAATAGCACCAGCTACATCTTTTCTAAAAGCTTCTTTTTTCTTAGCTGTACATGGCCCTATAAATACTACTACAGAATCTGGATCCATATTTTTTATGTATCTTCCTGTTGCTATCATAGGTGATACTGTATGAGATATTTTATCAGCCATATCTGGGAACATTATATCTATATATGATACAAATCCTGGACAACATGAGTTTGTCATTATACTCGCACCATCTTCCATTCTTTCAACAAATTCATTTGCTTCATGAACCGTAACAGCATCTGCTCCACAGGCAGCTTCGTACATATCTTTAAAACCTAGTGATTTTATAGCATTTTTTACCTGACCATAAGTTATTATAGCTGGCACCTGACCTGTTATAGCTGGTGCAACTATAGCATATATATTTTTTTCTTTCTTTTCTAATAGTCTTGCTACTGGTGCTATAAGGCTTCTATCTGATATAGCTCCAAATGGACATGCTGACATACATGCACCACAGTTTACACATTTTTCTTCATGTATTATCGCTTTTGAAGTATCTTTATTTATATCAAGTGCCCCTGTAGGACATACTGACTTACAAGGTCTAATCATTTCAGAAATTGCATCGTACTGACATGCTTTTTTACAAGCTCCACAAGATTTACATTTATCCTGATCTATATATGCTCTACCATTTATATATGATATCGCTCCAAACTTACAATATTCTTTACATCTATGAGCAAGACAACCTCTACATAAATCAGTTACTGTAAAATCATTTATCGGACAGCTATCGCAAGCTGCTTCTAATACGTAAATTATCTGTTCCCCATCTTTTATGTTTATTTTTTCTGTATTTACTTTTTTATTTTCACCATTTGGATTTAAGTCTAATGCGATTCTAGCTCTTTCAGCTACAACTTCTCTTTCCTTATATACACAACATCTGTATCTAGCCTTATCCCCCTGGATTATTTTATAAGGTATTTTATCTAATTCCTTCTTTGTTATGTTGTTTTCTCTCGCTAGTTTTACTACTTCTACTAATACCTCATGTTTAAGTTTTTTTAATTGCGTTTCAAATTGAAGCATTAATATACACCCCTTTTTTAACTTTATTTTCACAACTCTGAATTTTATTATATCACATTGTGAATATAATTGTCATTTTTTTATCAATTTCTTTATATTTTTAACATTTTAAATAACACTTAAAACTAGCTTTTTCTTATTTTATCTATAAATTATTATACAGTTTTCATACCTGTATATCTTTCTTTATTTTTTATAGCTAAATCAGTTTTATATGATATATTTACTGTAAATCCAATAAATAACATTACTATACACTCTGCAACCAACTGACTTGCCCATATTCCATTCACCCCAAATTTAGCTGAAAATACAAATAAAACTATTGGTAAAATCACAACTGATCTTAAAAGACCCATTATATTTGAGTATATTGTTTTTTCTATAGCTTGATAATAAATTGTCCTAGTTAAGTTAACTCCCAAGAATATATACGCTGCATTAGTTAAATTAAGTCCTATAACAGCCATATCTATTACCTCAGGTGAACTAGAGAATATTCCAGCTATAAATCTACCACATCCTGCATAAACTAATGTAACCGCAGCTGATACAAATATGCACATCTTTATAGTCATATTGTAGAATGTAAGCATATTTTCCTTGTTTTCTGTTCCAAAGTTATAACTTATTAAAGGCTGAACACCCATAGTTATTCCCAATACTATATTGTATATATTAGATGTAGCATAGTTTATTATTGCATATGCTGCTATTCCACTTTCCCCAACTGTATTTGATAGTGCAATATTGTGGAAGAATATTATAACAGAAAATGCAGCTTCTGCTAAGAAAGATGGGAATCCTATCTTCATAGCTTCTACAAATGCTGATATACCTATATTTGTCTTTCCAAATGAAAGCTGACCATGTTTAAATATAAACTGTGGTAGCATCATCATAAGTGCAATACTGTTTCCTATACCTGTCGCAATAGCTGCACTCTTCACACCTTGATCAAGTACAAATATAAATACATAGTTTAATATAATATTTATCACTGTAGCTGTCATACTTGCAAACATAGCTAACCTAGGTGCATTGTCATTTCTTAAAAAGCTACCAAAAACAACCATAAGCACACTTGAAATACAGAATAAAGAGTAATATCTCAAATACTCAGCCGCTATAGGAACCAATCTTCCTTTTGCTCCTAGAAGTACTACTATTGCCTCAGAAAATACAACACATATTACACTAATTGCAATACTCATGACTATCAATGATTTTATAACCTGTCTAAATATGTTTACAGCCTTATCAGAATCTCCCTCTCCAAAATTCTTAGAAACTAACGATCCTCCCCCAACAGCTGCCATATTAGATATTCCTATAAAAATCATTATAACTGGTATAACTATATTTACTCCAGCTATCGCATCATCTCCTACACCTATCCCTAAAAACATACCATCAAGAACTGTATTAAATGATGCTACAAACATCGCCAACGCAGATGGAACTGTAAGTGATAAAAATTTTTTCTTCATTTCTCTCCTCCATAATATAAAACCTTTTTAACATACATATACTTCCTCCAACTTATTCCAAAAACAATCTATGCATGTTCTTTACAAAAGAAAAAGAATATCCGAAACGGATATTCTTTTCCACGACTTGTATTATATACCATTTTTATTTTTTAATCTACAATAAAATCAAAAATCTCAAACTAATTTTCTTTTGCATCTTCCATTACTTCTTTTATACCTTTAAATGTACCTAATAATCCAACAGTATCTGATGGAAGAACAAGTTTAGCTGATTCACTCTGACCTAATTTTTCTAGGGCTTCCATAGATTTTAATGCAAGCATATTGTCATCTATATCGGCTTCTTTCATAGCTTTAAATACTAAAGCTAAACCTTCTGCTGTAGCTTCCTGACTTCTTCTTATCATTTCTGCTTCTCCAGTTGCTCTAGCTATTGCAGTTTCTCTTATTGCTTCTGCTTCCCCTTCTGCTACTAAGATTGCAGACTGTTTCTTACCTTCTGCTTCTCTTATCATAGCTTCTTTCTTAGCTTCTGCTCTAAGTATAGCTGACTGTTTTTCACCTTCTGCCTGAAGGATAGATGCAGATTTATTACCTTCTGCCTGAAGTATTGCTTCTCTTCTTTCACGTTCAGCTCTCATCTGTTTTTCCATTGCAACCTGTATATCATGAGGAGGCATTATATTTTTAAGTTCTACTCGATTTACTTTTATACCCCATTTATCAGTAGCTTCATCTAATATAGTTCTCATCTTAGCATTGATTATATCTCTCGAAGTAAGAGTTTCATCAAGGTCTAATTCACCTATTATATTTCTTAAAGTAGTAGCTGTTAAATTTTCTATAGCTGATATAGGATTAGCTATTTCGAATACATACTTAACCGGATCAGTTACCTTATAATAAACTACTGTATCTATCTGCATAGTAACATTGTCCTTTGTGATAACTGGCTGTGGTGGGAAATCAACAACTAATTCTCTAAGGTCTATAATATACGCCATTCTATCTATAAATGGTACTAAGAAGTGAACTCCTGTTTTAGCTTCTTTTCTAAATTTTCCAAGTCTCATTATAATACCGACTTTTGACTGTTTTATAACCTTTACACAAGAAAGAGCTATAAGTACAACAGCTACAATTAGTACTAAATTTATTATCGTTTTTACTACTCCTGTCATAATGACACCTCCATTAATCTATTCCTTTTATATGTTTTTAGATAATCTAAAATACAAACTACTTAGTTACAACTAACTTAACACCATCTATTCTAACTACTTTTACTTTTTCACCCTTTTTATAAGTTACTTCTTTTTCAGACACAGCTGTCCATTTTTCCCCTTCTAAATTTACTATCCCATATGCAATATTTGATACATCTTTTTCCACAATAGCATATTTTCCAATAAGGGCATCTATATTAGTATTAGAAATATAGCTTTCGTCTTTTTTTACCATTAATTTTGTAGCTATAAAAAGCATTATACTTGAACTAACTCCAAATATTACTACCTGCATAGGAATACTTTCAATATAAGTAGTTAAAAACATAGTGGCTAATGCTCCAAAACTAAACCAGATTAATGTAAGTCCCGCTGTAAACATCTCTCCTATTCCAAATATAACGGCAACCGCTAACCAAACTAGCTTTATATTTATTCCTAAAAGCATATATACTCCCTCCTTTCAAGAATTATACTTTTTTTAATTGCTTTATCATTTTCTTTTTTCTTATTATAGTACATATTTTGTTTTCAATGATTACAAAAAAGTATCAAATTTTTCTAATTTTAATTAATTTTTTCAATTTTGTAATTTTTTCTTCTCGTTTTACAACTTTATTTACAATATTTCAAATTCTTTCATTATATACGGAATTTTTTCTATAATATCAGTAGCATTAACAGTGTATTTTTCTTCAGCTATTTTGTCACCGATATATCCATGTAAATAAGCACCTACTACAGCTGCTTCAAATAAATTCATTCTTTGTCCTGCTAACGATGTTATTATACCTGTTAGGCAATCTCCCATTCCACCATTTGCCATAGCACTATTTCCAGTCATATTTATATATGTAGTATATCCATCTGTTATAACTGTTCTATTTCCTTTTAAAAGTACTATTGATTTAAGGTTTCTAGCTGCTTCCTTAGCTGCATCTATCCTATTTTCATTTATGTATTCCATAGAAAATCCTGTTATTCTTGATAATTCTGCTGGATGTGGAGTGATTAAAGTCTCAACATTACTATTTTTTAAAATATCTTTATTGTTTTTTAAGCAGTTTATTCCATCTGCATCTATAATCACAGGACATTTTGCTATTTTTAAAATCTCCTCTAATATATTTAAAGTTGTTTTATTATCTCCCATACCAGGACCAATTCCTATAGCATTACTATTTTCAATAAGCTTTTTCACTCGTTCCTCTTCAGAATAGTTTACTGTCATAGCCTCCGTAAAAACTGTGCATAGTTTTTCTTGAACATCTTCATCACTTATAAGAGTAACCAGTCCACTTCCAGTTTTTACTGCTGATTCAGTCGCAATCTTGGCTGCTCCATAAAAACCTCTACTTCCTGCCACTATGCTAACTCTTCCAAAATTTCCTTTATGTGCGTTTTTATCCTTTTTATTTATAAATCTTGCAATTTCACTTTTATCCATTATAAATTCACCATTATGAAATTTATCTTTTATAAATTTAGGTACTCCTATTTCTTCTACAACAATCTCTCCTGTATATTCATCTGACCTATAGTTTAAAAATCCCCTTTTATAAAATTCGAAACTTATAGTTTTATATGCTTTTACAGCAATGCCTCTTATTTCACCTATATCGCTATCTAATCCAGATGATATATCTATAGCATATGTTTTTTTAGAAAATCTATTAATTAAATCTACAGCCTCTGCAAAAATTCCTCCAACATCTCTCTTTAAACCAGTTCCAAATATAGCATCTACACAAGCATCTGAATTTTTTAAAGCTTCTTCTAGATCTATCCTATTTTTATCATCTAAAAATCTAAGATTTACACCCATATTCTCAAGAATTTTAAAATTAATTAAAGAGCACTCAGTCAATTTTTCTTTTTTTCCAACCAAAAATACTTCTACTTTCTTTCCTATTACAGAAAGTTTTCTAGCTATTCCAAGTCCATCTCCACCATTATTCCCAACTCCACATACAAGCGTATAAGAGTTATTTTCATCTATATCTAAATTTTTAATCGCTGAATTTACAGCATTTTCCATCATTACAATTAATGGAATTTCAAGCTCTGTTACACACGCATTATCCATATTTTTAGTAAGATTAGAAGTTCCTACTAACATCAAAATCACCAATCTTTCTATTTTATTTTTTTATATTCTACTTCTCAAGGATATTTTAACATTTTTCTTTAATTATTTTAATAATTCTAATTAATCATCATCTTCTTCATCGTCATCATTATCCTCGCTATTATAATCATTATCGTCACTTTCATCGTCATCATCAGTGTTATTCCTACTTGAATCTTTTTCTTTTATCTCTTCTCTATCGTTGTCGTCATCTTTATAATCATTTACAGAATTATTGTTTTTACTGTTATTTGAGCGTGCTTTATTTTTATAATAGTCCTCTATCTCGTCTATATCATCATCGTCATCATCTTCATAACCTTCGCTTCTATCCTCTAGCTCATCTAGTATCTCCTCTCTCAAATAAGCATATTTACCGTCTTTTAACATTTGGTTAAGCTTATCTATTGTCATACCTTCAATATCGTCCTCTTCTATCATCTGCATCGCTGCATATTCACCCATTGAAATTTCAGTATTTTTATTCTGCTGTATCTTATTTTTATCTACTCTTATATACATAATATTTAAACCTTTAAACTTCTGGCTTATCAATTTTTTTATTTCTTTTTCGTAAGCTATATCGTCATCACCTTCAAAACAAAGTGCTACCAATATTCTTCCATTTTTATTATTTTTAGAATCTTGTTTTATCTGTTTATAAAGCTGATCTAAAACTACAGCAAAGTCGTCATCATCTGATATATTCAAGTTTCCGTTTATTAATGATGCAGAATTTACTTTTTTATTTTTATCAAGATTTAGCTCTAAACTACTTCCATTTTCATCAAATGATACAGTAGCATAAGACTTAGGAGATGATGTATATATCACAGTCCCCACAATAATAGCTATTGTTGCAGCTACTGTTACCAATCTTTTATAAACTGTACTCATCTTCTTTTTATTTCTTTCCTTTTTTTCATTGAAATCTATAACTTTAGATTTTTCCTGATTTTCTTCCTTTTCAGTATATACAATACTACTTTCATCAGCATTATATAAATCTTCTTCTAAGAAATATATCTTGTCACCGACATTCATTCCTTCTTTATTTTTTATTCTTAAAAATTCTGATTCGTTGGTAACAACTATCGAATATTCGTCCTTAATCTCTATAATAATTCCTTTATATAGCATAATTATCTCCCCTTCTTTATCCACAGTTTTAAATTTCTATATCCTCTAAAGAGTATAATTATAACTGTTATAATAAACAACTTGCTCTTTCTAATCACTTTTTCGCTTACATCAAACCTATCAGACATATTTTTTATAGGTAATCTCTTTTTCATAAACATGAAATCTGTTATATCTTTTTCTTTACTAGATTTTTCAGATATATCTATTGCTTTTTCTCTAGTATCTTTATGCTTTGGAGCCTCATTTACAAGTTCTTCAAAGCCAAATCCAAATTCCTCTATTTCTTCTTTTAATTGATTTATCTCGTTTATAGTAAACTCTCTATTCAAATCCTCTTTGTCGTGATCTTCTAAATTCTCTACTAAGTCAGTTCCCTTTTCTTTATATTCTTCTATAGATTTATTTTTACTGTACTTGTTCTCTTTTTCAAAGAAATTTTTCAATCTGCTCTCGATTACTAACCTAGAAAAAGCATAAAAATCTCCTTTTTCTTCTTTGTATTTTTCTATAGCTTCTACAAAAGCTATCATACCTATGCTGTATTCGTCATCATTTTCTATAGACACATACCTTCCTGTGAATTTACTTATACAAGAAATTATAAATGGTATATGTTTTTCTATAAATTCTTCGCTTACCCGAATTTCCTTTGTTTTTATATTTTCCATATAATCCTACCTTCTCTATTCCAAAAATAATTTCTAAACAAAATATTTTAATAAATTTTCTATTTTTCTTTTTATTATATAATACAATAAATTTTCAGAATTTAGGTAAGTTTTATATTACAAATAAAGTCAAATTATATAAATTTTTCCATCAAATTTTAAAATTTTTTTAACATCGCTAAACACTAGTATTTTCAATATTTATATTTTCTATTTTTATCAATAAAATATATCAAATTTTCTAAAAACTTTTAAAAATTTTAAATTTTATTGTTGACAGAAAAAAATCTCTGAGCTACAATAAGAACCATAGAAAATGAACTACA
>Oklahoma_p2__coassemble_486_pt1 | contig 34179 bp, 29 predicted proteins | sample Oklahoma_p2__metabat2_high_PE_021 | metagenome-assembled genome bin Oklahoma_p2
AAGATATGAATGGTGATGTTAAATTCATAATGAAGGTAAACACTGATGATGAAAGCGATAATGGAACAAAAGAAAAAGTAGTTAAAGAAGAAGCTACAGGTATAAAAGGCTTAATACAGAGAATAATGAAAAAATAGAGAATGATTAAAAGATAAGCTAGTGCAATCAGATTTACACTAGCTTATTTTTTATAAAAAATAAGTAATCTTTTATACAAGAAGCTTTTTTTATAAATTTATAAAAAGGATTAAAAATTCACATTAGTTTTACATTACATTGATAATAAATTCATATTAAATGTGTATTATTAAAGCATAGAAAGATTAGCTTTTTCTTAAGAACATAATATAATTACCCTATTTGATTCGGCGGCAGTTCTCCCTCACATCCTCAAATTTTCTGCCGCCGAATAAAAAAATCCCGCTAAGGGATTTTTTTATTTTTTGAAAATATAAAAGTTAAATTAAAAATTAAAAATAAAGATTAATAATATTAAATTATGAATAAAAAAATATTATTAATAAAAAGATTTAAAAAATAGGCTAAATATATTAAAGACCTAATTTATGTATATATAGTAATAAAAATTTATAAAATATTCAATAGAATGTGCACGAAATGCAAAAAAAGGATTCGAAAGTGCCTTTTTTTGACACGAAATTGCTTTTTTTGGTCGTGAAGTGAAAATTTGTGCAGATTGAATTTGAAAAAATTAGACAAAGCTTAGAGTATTAATCTAGGCTTATTTTTTTTATTTAAATTTAATTAATAATAGAATTAGAAAATAAAAAAATACTGACCAGAGTAAGTCAGTATTTTAGTATGTTTGAAAGATATATAATTTTATGGTACCGCTGACGGGACTTGAACCCGTACGGTTTCCCGCATGATTTTGAGTCATGTGCGTCTGCCATTCCGCCACAGCGGCAAGTTAAAAAACTATACTACATATTATAACAATTAAATATATTTCAATCAAGCATTATAACACAGACAAAATTAAAAAAATATATATTTTAAAAAAGATTTATTTTTTATTAAGATATAATACTAAAAAAATTCACTCTGTTATGATAATATAATATAAGTAATGTATAAAATAATTGACAAGAAAAACTGAAATAAAAAATGGAAAACGGAGTGATAAATTTGAATAAAAGACTCATCATAATAGATGGAAACTCGATAATAAATAGAGCATTTTACGCTCTTCCACAGACAATGGACAATAAAGAAGGACTTCATACAAATGCAATATATGGTTTTACTACAATGCTATTTAAAATGATAGATATATACAAACCAACACACATAAGTGTTGCATTTGATAGAAAAGCTCCAACATTTAGACATAAAGAATACAGCGATTATAAGGCTGGAAGAAAAAAAATGCCTCAAGAGTTGTTTGAACAGATGCAACCATTAAAGGAATTATTAGATGCATTTAAAATAGAGAGATTTGAAATAGATGGATACGAAGCAGACGATATAATCGGTACTATATCTAAGGCTGCAGAAGAAGATGGATTTGAGGTATTTATAGTTACTGGAGATAAGGATGCTATACAGTTAGCATCTAATAAGACTACTACACTTATAACTAAAAAAGGTGTAGCAGATGTAGAAGAATATAACTATGATTCAGTAATAGAAAAATACGAAATGACTCCAACACAGTTTATAGATTTAAAAGGACTTATGGGGGATAAATCAGATAATATACCTGGTGTACCTGGAGTAGGTGAAAAAACAGGGATAAAACTTATAAAACAGTTTGGAAGTATAGAAAACTTAGTTGAACATACAGACGAGCTAAAAGGAAGTATTAAGAAAAAAATAGAAGAAAATAAAGATGAGGCAATACATAGTAAATGGCTTGCTACTATTGTAAGAGATGTTCCAATAGAATTTAATTTAGATAAAATGATATTTGGAGACTATAAAGTAGATGATGTTATAGAAAAATTCCAGTTCTTTAAATTTACAAGCCTTATAAAAAAGGTTATGGATATGAGTGGAACACAGGAATTAGAGGAAAATAACGACAATTTAGAAATAAATTATGATACAGATCCTTCAAATATAATATCTCTTATAAAAGAAAATGGTGCATTTGCATTAAAGACAGTTACAAGAGAAGGAAATTTATTAGAAAAAAATATAATATGCATGTATATAACTTTAGACGGAGATAAAGTATTCTACGTTCATGAAGATAGATTAGACGCATTTAGAGAGGTTTTAGAGTCTAATGAGATAAAGAAGTATGGATATAATATGAAAGAGGATTATGTAGCTCTTATGCCTTATGGAGTGGTTTTAAAGGGGATGTCATTTGATATAGCTATAGCAGAGTATTTAATAGACTCTACATCTACTAACACAAGTGAATGTGGAGCAATAGCTATGAAATATCTTATGAAATCAGTTAAATCTAAAGAAGAGTTACTTGGAAAAGGTGTAAAAGCTAAAAAATTCGAGGATTTAACAAAAGAAGAGCTTTCAGGATATATTTCTTCGGTTTTAAATACAGTAGTTAATGCAATGCCTAAAATGAAGGAAGAAATAGAAAATACAAAAATAGAAAAATTATTTGATGATGTTGAAATGCCTTTAGTTGAAGTACTTGGAAATATGGAATACACAGGTATTAAAGTTGATAAGGAAATGCTTGCTGAATTAGGAAAAGAATTCACAAAGATAATATCCTCTCTTGAAGAAGAAATATATGGATATGCAGGTGAGGAATTCAATATAAATTCTCCAAAACAGCTTGGTGTAATTTTATTTGAAAAATTAGAACTACCTGTAATAAAGAAAACTAAAACAGGATACTCAACTAATGCAGAGGTTCTTGAAAAATTAAAAGACAAACATCCTATTATAGATAAAATAGGTGAATATAGACAGATAGTTAAATTAAATTCTACGTATGTTGAAGGATTAACTGCCCTTATAAATCCAATAGATGGTAGAATACACTCTACATTCAATCAGACAATAACTACAACAGGAAGAATTTCTTCTACAGAGCCCAATTTACAGAATATACCTGTCAGAATGGAAATTGGTAGAAGACTTAGAGCGGTATTTGTATCTGATGATGAAAAAAGACTTGTAGATGCCGATTATTCTCAGGTAGAGCTTAGAGTATTAGCTCATATGAGTGGTGACCAGAATATGATAGAAGCGTTTGAACATGGAGAGGATATACATAGAAAAACTGCATCTCAGGTATTTAATGTACCAGTTGAAGAAGTTACTTCAGAGCTTAGAAGTGCTGCAAAAGCTGTAAACTTCGGTATAATATATGGAAAAACAGATTTTGGTCTATCTGAGGATTTAAATATACCTGTACCACAGGCAAAACAGTATATAGAAAGTTACTTTGCAAAATACGAAAAAATAAAGGAATTTATGGATAATATAATTGAAACAGCTGAAAAAGATGGATATTCTCAGACAATGTTCAATAGAAGAAGATATATTCCAGAGATAAAATCAAAGAACTTTATGGAGAGAAATAGAGGGAAAAGAGCTGCAATGAACGCCCCTATACAGGGAAGTGCAGCAGATATTATAAAAATAGCTATGGTCAATGTGTTTAGAAGATTAGAAAAAGAAGAGCTTAAATCAAAATTAATACTTCAGGTACACGATGAGCTTATAGTTGAAACACCTATAGATGAACTTGAAAAAGTAGAAAAAATAGTTAGAGAAGAAATGGAAAATGCAGTAGATATGAAAGTTGCTCTTACTGTTGATTTAAACACAGGTGTTTCTTGGTATGAAACAAAGTAGGTGATTATATGTTAAAGGTAGGACTTACAGGAAGTATAGGCTGTGGCAAAAGCAGCCTTTCAAATATATTAAAAAAACATGACATACCTATAATTGATGCAGATATAAAAGGAAGAGAAATATACGAAAATAAAGAATTACTAAGAGATATAGAAAAGAGCTTTGGATCTTCGGTAATTAATAAAGACGGTACTCTAAATAGGAAAAATCTTGGGAAAATAGTTTTTAATGATGATTATAAATTAGAAAAATTGAACAGTTTAACGCATCCAGTCATACAAAATATGATTAAAGATGACTTAAATAAATATGAAAAATTTGGCAAAAAAATAGCTGTAGTAGATGCAGCACTTCTTATAGAAGCTGGATTTATGAATATGCTAGATACTTTAGTAGTTGTAACATGTTCTGAAGAGGTTCAATTACAGCGAGTTGTTCTTAGGGATAATTGTAGTGAAGAGGATGCTATGGGTAGAATAAAATCACAAATGCCTCAGGATGAAAAAGTAAAATATGCTGAATTTGTTGTAGACAATTCAGGAACAATAGAACATTTAGAGAAAGAGGCTGAAAAATTAATTAAGAGCCTAGAGGAAAAAATTGAAGAAAAGTAAATTAAAAATTATTTTAGCTTTGGTTTTATTCTCAATAATTTTTATAGGCTTCAATTTTAAATCTATTGAAACAATGTTTTATCCAAGAAGATATAGTGAATACGTTCAAAAGTATTCAAAAGAGTACAATATAGATGAAAATTTAGTATACAGCGTTATAAAGGCAGAGAGTAAATTTATTCCAGATGCTCAATCACATAAAGGTGCTAAGGGGCTTATGCAAATAAGCGATACAACTGCTGAATGGGCGGAGAAAGAAATAGGAATAGATAGTAAAAAAATATTTGAGCCAGAAACAAATATAAAGACTGGATGTTGGTATTTATCTAGACTTTATAAAGAGTTTGGTAAAAGGGATTTAGTTATAGCAGCTTACAATGGAGGTTCTGGAAATGTAAGAAAGTGGCTAGAAGATGAAGAATATAGCAAGGACGGAGTAAATCTTCATGATATTCCCTTTGAAGAAACTTTAAAATACGTAGATAAGGTTAATAAGAATTATTCTATGTATAAAAAAATATACTGCGGGAAGGAAGCAAATTAGATGAAGAAAACTAAGATTATTAGTATTATATTAGCTGTAGCCCTTGCAGTAGGGGGTTGTTCGGCTGTTAAAAATGACAAAAAAGAAGAGTCTAATACAAGCAATAAAAAAACATATTCAGATAAAATACAACTAGCTATACAGAAACCTAGTACAATAAACCCTCTTACTAATACAGATGAGAGTGTTTTAAATGTATTAAATCTTGTTTATGATGGACTTTTTGAACTAAATAAAAATTACAATGCTATACCAAAATTGGTAAAAAATAGCAAAATATCCTCAGATGGGAAACGGATAGATATAGTTTTAAAAGATGCAAAATGGCATGATGGTAATCCGATTACAGCCGATGATGTCGCATTTACAGTATCGTCTATAAGATCTAATAAAAAAAGTCCGTATAACTACATGGTTCAAAATATATCTAATGTAGTTGTAACAGGAGAAAAAGACCTTACTATAAAATTTAAAAACAAAAATGCTTTTGCAAAAGAAAATCTTACATTCCCAATAATTAGTAAAAATCAACTTTCAGGTAAAAATATAAATGATACAAATTCTAATAAAATTGGAAATGGTATCTATAAAATTAAAAGTTATTCAGAAAGAGATGGGATAATACTAGAGGTAAATAAAGATTACTACGCTGATGTGCCTAAGAGTGCTATGAACATAAATGTGAATATAGTTCCAGATGGGGGAGCTGTAGTATCTACTGTTGAGGCCTTAGAAAGTGATATGGTTAAGGCGGATTCAAATAATCTTAGCCGGTTCCAAAATAACCGGTTTGATATAAAGAAATATGAAGGAAGAGATTATGATGCAATTTTAATAAATCAATCAAATCCTCTTTTAGCAAATGAAAACTTTAGAAGAGCTATAGTTTCTGCAATAGATAGAGAGGCAATAATAGAAAATGGATATATGGGTAATGTACATTCTGTAAATATACCTGTTAACTCAAAATCTAAATACTATGAACCTTCAATAAAGAATATGGAGCATAGTACAGAAAATGCAGAGAAATATATGAAGAAGATAAAAATAAGTAAAAAAGATAAAATAAAAGAAACAGAGGTAAATGCTACAAATAAACCAAATAATAAGGTGAATTCTAGTTCTGGAGGTAATAACACAGGTGGTTCTAGCTCTCAGGGTGGAACATCTCAAAAGCCTAGCAAACCTCAAAACAACTCTGGTTCAAGTAAACCTTCTACTCCTAGTAAACCTTCAGGTGGAGAGTCTTCAGAAAACTCTTCAGGAGGAAATAGTGGAGGAACTTCAGGTGGTAGTTCAGGAGGAGATGCAAACTCTGGAGGCTCTGAAGGAGGAGAAACTAGAAATATAGAATCTTCTTCAAATACACGTAATATAATATATGCAACAGAAAATGATAAAGAAGAATTTGAAAAAATAGCTTCTGAAACTAATGATTCTGTTGTGGCAACTAATGTTGTTAGAACAGCTAACAATACTACAACTAATAATGCTAAAACAGATGCAAATACAACAAATAAAGAAGATAATTCTAAAAATAATAAAAAAGGAACAACACAGAGTAATAATATAAAAGATAAAAATAATAAGAATAATTCAAAGAAAAAATTAGAGAATACTTATTATACAGAAAAAGAAATAAAATCTATGATTAATTCTATTACATTAAAAATAATAGTTAATAGAGAAAATAGTGAAAGAGTTAAGACTGCAAATATGATAGTAGAAAACTTAAAATTAGCAGGAATTAAATCGGAAGTTGTTTTACTAGACTCTTTAGGAATGCAAAAATCTTTACGGAATAGATCTTATGATTTAGCCGTTACAGGATGGCAAATATCTAGTATTCCTGATATAACAGAAATAATGAGATATATTGTACCTAATGATTCTGGACTTAATAAAAAATTATCTGAAATAAAAAATGCTTCTAATGAAGAGCAGATAAAGAAAATTTATGCAGATATTGAAAAATATTGTATAGATAAAGCATTATTTATAAGTATAGGTGTTAAAGATAACTATATGATTGTAAATAAGAGATTAAAAACAGAAAATTACCTAAATGACTATGATCAATATAGAGGAATAGAGATGTGTACACCTTCAAAAAATTAAAAATAGTTAAGTAGAAGAGAAATAAAATAATTAAGTAAAAAATTATTAATGTTTTGCATATTCTGTCAAAATGATATATTCTATAGTTAAGTATATAAATATTTTACCGTAAAATTAATAAAAGAGATTTATTTTATAAATATATTGAGATGGGAGGTAGTTTAATGAAAAAGACAATAGCAGCCTTAGGAATAAGTGCAGTGGCAATAGCAACAACTTCTGCGGATACGAGTGCATTAGAAACTGCAACAGTTGTGGCTGATGCACTTAATATGAGAAGTGGACCAGGAATAAGCTACAGCAAAAGAGGAGTTCTTAGAAAAGGAACAAAAGTAACAGTTCTTGAAAAATCAAAAGGATGGGTAAAAGTAAAGATTTCTTCAGGAAAAGAAGCATGGGTTAGTGGGGATTATTTAAGCACTTCTGGTGGAAATACATCAGGTTCAAGTTCTTCAGATAATCAGTCAGGATATATAGCTTATGTTTCAGTAAATACAAGCCTAAACGTTAGAAGTTCTGATTCTACATCTAGTTCTGTTATAGGAACATTAAAAAATAATGCGAAGGTTCAGGTTATAAAGAAAAATAGCAATGGTTGGACTAAAATTAAATTAAATGATGGAAGAACAGGTTGGGTTAGTAGCCAATATATAGTAGGTTCACCTACAAGCTCAGGAAATACAAGCACTCAAAATAAACCATCTTCTCAAGAAAATTCTACAGAAGCTAGTGGAAGTGTAAAAGTAAATACATCTAGTGGTCTTAATGTAAGAAAAGGACCAGGAACAAATCATGGAATTATGAGTTCTTTAGCTGGAGGAAGTGTAGTTAAAGTTCAAGAAAAATCTGGCGGATGGTTAAAGGTTGTTTTACCAAATGGAAGTACTGGTTGGATAAGTGGTCAGTATGTAAGTTCTACAAATGAATCCCCATCTAATGGTTCATCACAAAACAACTCATCATCACAGAATAATTCTTCTACATCTGCTTCAGGTAGAGTAAAAGTAACTATATCAAAAGGATTGAATATTAGAAAAGGTCCAGGAACTAGCAATGCGATAGTGGGTTCTTTAGCTGGAGGAAGTGTTGTTGAGGTTAAAGAAAAATCTAGTGGTTGGTACAAAATAAAAACAGCCAATGGATTAGAAGGTTGGATAAGTGGAGATTATGTAACTCCTACAAATGAACCTGTAAATGGAGGTTCGAGTGCCAACAATTCAAACTCTGGAAACTCAAGTTCTTCAAATAGCAATAATGGTTCTTTTGGAAATGGAGAAAGTTCAGCTACAGGAGATAAAATAGTAGATTATGCATATACTTTATTAGGTGTTCCTTATAAATGGGGTGGAAATGGCCCTTCAAGCTTTGACTGTTCAGGATATACTCAGTGGGTTTATAAAAATGCAGCTGGAATAAGCATTCCAAGAGTATCTAGAGATCAAGCACAGGCTGGTACACCTGTTGAAAAAGGTAACTACAAAAAAGGAGATTTATTATACTTCAACACTGGTGGAAGCGGTGTAAGCCATGTTGGTATATATATTGGAGGAGATAAGTTTATCCATTGTAGTGGAACACAATCAAAACCAGGTTCAGTAAAAGTTAGCTCATTAAATGGATATTACGGAGATGTTCTTTTAGGAGCAAGAAGATTTTAGTAAAATTAATATTTAAATTTAAAAGGGAGACGATGTCTTCCTTTTTTTGTATTGAAGATGGAGAAAAAATGTGAATGCGTTTGCAAATTAATTATGAAAATGAAAGATAAAATTCATGAGTCTATAAAAAATGACGATAAAATACGAAAATCATTGAAAAAATTTTGAATTTAAATTATAATATAGAAGTCGAAAAATGTGTTGTTTAAGCTAAATATCTTAATTTACAAAATATATTTTTATTACTTTTGGTTGTTTGGCAATTTTAAAGGTGTTTTATTAACAATATATGTATACAAGATACAATTGTTGAAAAATAGACAAAAAACAATTAAAGATAAAAAAATATATATAAATATTGCACTTTAATACAAGATGTATATATCAAATGAACGAAAAAACTATCTTGTGTGTTAGAATTGTAAAGTTTATGTGTAAAAATGGAGATATTTTTTTAACAATACTTAAGTATTTTTATTATATATAGTATACTAATATATGATAGAAAAATTGTTTATTATAGATAGGGGGTAAAATAATGAAACTCTTAACTTTTAAGGGAGGTATACATCCTCCACATGGAAAAGAGTACTCTAACAAAAAGCCAATTGAAAGAGCTGAAGCTCCTAAAGTGGTTTACATTCCTATTCAGCAGCATATAGGTGCTCCGGCAAAACCTATAGTTGAAGTAGGAGATGAAGTTAAGCTAGGCCAGAAAATAGCTGAAGCTGGTGGATTCGTTTCTGCCAACATACATTCTTCTGTATCAGGAAAAGTTATAGCTATAGAACCACATGAAATACCAAATGGTAAAGGTATGTGTATAGTTATAGAAAATGACTTTAAAGAGGAACTTCATGAAAGCGTTAAACCTCATGGTAAGTTAGAAGATCTTTCAAAAGAAGAAATAGTAGAAATAATAAAAGAAGCTGGTATAGTTGGTATGGGTGGTGCAACATTCCCTACACACGTTAAAGTATGTCCTCCTCCAGGATCAACTGCAGAGTTCGTAATACTTAACGGTGCAGAATGTGAACCTTACTTAACAGCTGACCACAGATTAATGCTAGAACAGCCAGAAAAAGTTGTTTTAGGATGTAGAGCTTTAATGAAAGTTCTAGATGTAAACAAAGGATTTATAGGAATTGAAGAAAACAAACCAGATGCTATAGAAGCTGTTCAGAATGTAGCAAAAGACTTCCCAGAAATAGAAGTTGTTACATTAAAAGTTAAATACCCACAGGGTGCTGAAAAACAGTTAATATATGCATGTACTGGTAGAGAAGTTCCATCAGGTGGACTTCCAATAGCTGCAGGAGCTGTTGTTGACAACGTTGGTACAGCGGCTGCTATAGCAGATGCTATAACAACAGGTATGCCTTTAGTAGAAAGAATAACTACTGTAACAGGTCCTTGTATAGCAGAACCTAAAAACTTAGTAACAAAAATAGGTACTAGAGTAAATGAAATAATAGACCAGTGTGGTGGATACAAAGAAGGTACTAACCTTGGTAAAGTTATCATGGGTGGACCAATGATGGGATTCACACAGTGGCATACAGAAATCTCAACTAATAAGGGATCTTCAGGTATACTTCTTTTAACAGAAGAAGAATCAAGAACTCCAGAAATGCAGAACTGTATAAGATGTGGTAGATGTACAGACGTATGTCCATCATTCTTACAGCCATTATTAATAAGTGCATATTCAATGAAAAATGATTTCGACAAAGCCGAAGAATTCAACGCTATGGATTGTATAGAATGTGGTTCATGTTCATTCATATGTCCAGCTAGAAGACCTCTTGTTCAGACAATAAGAACAGCTAAGAGAGAAATCGGTGCTAAGAGAAGAAAACAGCAGGCAGCACAGAAAAAATAATAAAAGTCAGGAGGAAAAACAATGGAAAATAAATTGATAGTATCATCTTCTCCTCATGTAAGAAGTAATGAAGATACATCATATATAATGAAACAAGTTATTATAGCACTTGTTCCAGCAGCACTTGCAGGTCTATTCTACTTCAGACTTAATGCTTTAAGTGCTATGTTCTTCTGTATACTTGGTACAGTAGGATCAGAACACATATTCTGTAAAATAATGAAAAAGAAAAGTACAATAGGTGATTTTTCAGCTGTTGTAACAGGTTTATTATTAGCATTCAACGTTCCAGCTTCACTTCCATGGTGGATGTGTTTATTAGGTGGAATATTTGCAATGGTAGTTGTAAAAATGGTATTTGGTGGATTAGGATGCAACTTTGTCAACCCTGCTTTAGCAGCTAGAGCATTCTTATTAGCATCATTCCCAGTAGCTATGACTGCATGGACTAAAACTGGTGTTAACTTTGTATCATCAGCTAATCTTGATGCTGTATCTACAGCAACACCACTTAGTTTCTTAAAAGCTGGTCCAGCTGGTTTAGCAGAATTAGCTTCAAACAATATATCATTATCAGATATGTTCCTTGGAAATACTGGTGGATGTATAGGTGAAACTTGTGCATTACTAGTTATATTAGGTGGAGTATATCTTATATACAAAGGAATTATAAGTTATGTAATGCCAGTAGCATATATAGTAACAGTATTTGTTTTAACTTTCCTTTTAGGTGGATTTAACTTACAGTTCGCTATATATCAGTTAATGGCTGGTGGTTTAATGCTTGGAGGATTCTTCATGCTGACAGACTACGCAACATCTCCTATGACTAAAAAAGGACAGGTTATATATGCAGTTCTTGCAGGTGTAATCACTTCAGTTATAAGATTATATGGTGGATATCCAGAAGGTGTATCTTACTCAATATTACTTGTTAACTGTCTTGCTCCTTTAATAGATAAATTCGTTAAAAATAGAGTATTCGGGAAGGAGGCAAAATAATGAATAGTGCAGTAAAAGTTGGTGGAACATTATTAGTTATAAGTGCTGTAGCATCATTCCTACTAGCAGGAACTAACCAGATAACAGCTCCAGTAATAGAAGAAAGAAATATTCAGGCTAACAATGAACTTAGACAGTCTGTACTTCCAGATGCTACTGATTTCAAACAGTTAGATGCCTCTGAATTTGAAGGAAAAGGTAATGGCCTTGTTGTAGAAGCTTACGAAGGTCTTAACGGATCTGAAAATGTTGGATACACTTTCAAAGCAACTCCAAGCGGATACGGTGGAGCTATAGAAGTTATAATAGGTATATCAACAGATGGAACAATAACAGGTGTTGATATAGGTACAATGTCAGAAACAGCTGGTCTAGGTGCTAAATCTAAAGATGAAGCATTCAATGGACAGTATGACGGAAAGAAAACAGATAAACCTCTTGAAGTAGCTAAAGGTAGTGCATCAGGAGACAATCAGATACTTGCAATATCAGGTGCAACAATATCATCAACAGCAGTTACAAATGGTGTAAATGCTGCAATAGATGTATTCAACGCATTAAATAAATAAGGAGGGTTTTAAATGAGTTTCGGTAAAGTCTTTAAAAATGGACTAATAGATGAAAACCCAACATTTGTACAGGTAATAGGTATGTGTCCTACTCTAGCTGTTACTACTTCAGCAATAAATGGTATGGGTATGGGATTATCTACAGCGGTAGTTCTTACATGTTCAAATATAGCAATATCACTTTTAAGAAAGGTAATTCCTGATAAAGTCAGAATACCATCTTTCATAGTTGTTATAGCTACATTCGTTACAATTGTTGGTATGTTATTAAAAGCGTATATACCAGTACTAGATCAGGCACTAGGTTTATATATACCACTTATAGTTGTTAACTGTATAATACTTGCTCGTGCAGAAAGTTTCGCAAGCCAGAACGGTCCAGTTGCATCTGCAGCAGACGGTCTTGGAAATGGTATAGGATTCACATTAGCTCTAACAGTAATAGGAGCAGTTAGAGAATTACTTGGAAACGGAAGCTTATTTGGATTTAGCTTATTTGGAGCACACTTTACTCCAATATTAATATTCATACTTCCTCCAGGAGCATTCTTAACTCTAGGATTCTTATTCGCAGGATTCAATAAATTAAAAAATAAAAAGGCATAATGGGGGTGTAGGTGAATGAATTTAGTACTATTATTTTTAAGTATAGTTCTTGTAAATAACGTTATAACATCTCAGTTCCTTGGTATATGTCCGTTCCTTGGGGTTTCAAAAAAAGTTGACACTGCTGTAGGTATGGGTGTTGCAGTTACATTCGTTTTAACACTTGCATCAGTTATAACTTATTTCATACAGATGTTATTAGTAAAAACTGGAACTGAATATCTTCAGACTATAGCATTCATACTTGTTATAGCATCTATAGTTCAGTTCGTTGAAATGGTAATCAAAAAAATGAGTCCATCTCTATATCAGGCTCTTGGGGTATTCCTACCTCTTATAACTACTAACTGTGCCGTTCTTGGTATAGCAATAGTTAATATAGACAAAGGATACAACCTAATAGAAACTATAATCAATGGTTGTGGTGCAGGTATAGGGTTCACTCTTGCAATAGTAATATTCGCAGGTATAAGAGAAAGATTAGAATTGTCAGATATTCCGGAAGCTTTCAAAGGTTTCCCTATAACATTAATATCAGCAGGTTTAATGTCAATCGCTTTCTTAGGATTCACAGGACTTATTAAGTTATAAAAACGGGGAGGCGAAGAATAGTGGAAATATTAAAAGCGGTAATATTATTAGGTGCATTAGGGTTAATATTCGGATTAATTCTTGATTTCGCATCAAAAAAATTCGCTGTTGAAGTTGACCCAAGAGAAGAAGAAATACTTGGTGTACTTCCAGGAGCAAACTGTGGTGGATGTGGATACCCAGGTTGTGGAGGATGTGCAGCAGCGATAGTAAAAGGTGAAGCAGCTATAAATGCATGTCCAGTTGGTGGAGCAGCAGTTGCAGCCAAAGTTGGAGAAATAATGGGTGTAGAAGCTGAAACTGGTGAAAGAAAAGTAGCTCATGTAATATGTAAAGGTACTTGCGAAAAAGCAAAAGATAAATTTGAATACGATGGTGTTCAGGAATGTAGAGCAGCATCTGTTCTTAATGGTGGTGCAAAAGCATGTGCACAGGGTTGTCTAGGATTAGGAACTTGTGTTTCTGTTTGTGCATTCGATGCTATACATGTAGTAGATGGTGTAGCTGTAGTTGACGAAGAAAAATGTGTTAACTGTGGTAAATGTAGAGAAGTTTGTCCAAAAGGATTAATAGTTGAAAAACCAGCTTCTCAGGAAATAATAGTAAACTGTAACAATACTCAGAAAGGTAAAGTAGTTAAAGATAACTGCTCTGCTGGATGTATAGGTTGCGGTATATGTGAAAAGAACTGTAAATTTGATGCAGTTCACGTTGAAAACAACGTAGCTAAGATAGATCCTGAAAAATGTGTAGGATGTATGGTATGTGTTGAAAAATGTCCTACAAAAGTAATAGCAGGAGATTTAGCTAAAAGACAGAAAGTAACAATAGATAAAGATTTATGTGTTGGTTGTACAATATGTGCTAAACAGTGTAAATTTGATGCTATATCTGGTGAACTTAAAGTAGCTCACGAAATAGATCAGGATAAATGTGTAGGATGTCACTTATGTATGCAGAAATGTCCTAAAAAAGCAATCAAATTAGTATAATCGAAATAAAATTTAATATTGTTGTAAATAATAGAGATGTAGAGGAATTCTACATCTCTTTTTTTTATTTTATTTTTTATGTAATTTAAACATTCTTAAAGAAGTTCATTTAAAACTTAATAAAATCTTTTTTCTCTCTTTGCCATTTTGCTGATAAAATTTTAGGATTAATTTAGGTTTAAATGTTATCCTAATGAATAAATTAATATCTTCTATATTTGCAATTAAAATTCAAATTAGCATAGTATAATATCCTATATATGAGTAAATAACAATAGTGTAACTAAAAAGGAAGGACATATATATTGAAATTTTTATGATATAATGATAGACTAAATAAGTACGTAAACAGTGCAATAAAGAGGTGATATAGTGAAAATTGTACTAGCATCGGGGTCACCGAGAAGAAAAGAAATTCTAGAGAATATGAATCTAAAATTTGATATAATTAAAAGTGAGATAGAGGAAACAATTGTGGAAAATGAAAGTCCGGAAGAATTGGTAAAAAGACTTTCTTATGAAAAAGCTCATGATATAGCTAGTAAAAATTTAGATAGTATAGTAATTGGAGCGGATACTATAGTTGTTTTAAATAATAATGTACTTGGCAAACCAAAAGACGAAGATGAAGCATTTAATATGCTAAAACAGATGTCTGGAAAAGAACACGATGTTATAACAGGTATAAGTATATTATGCTTAGGTTTAAAAAAAGAAATAAACGATTATTGTGTAAGTAAAGTAAAATTTAAAAATCTATCTGATGAAGAAATATATTCATATATAAGAACTGGAGAGTGTCTGGATAAGGCAGGAGCTTATGGTATACAGGGGCTAGGAGGTCTTTTAGTTGAATATATAAAAGGTGATTATTTCAATATAGTAGGATTTCCGATATCTTCTGCAGCTGAAATATTAAAAAATGATTTCGATATAGATATATTCAAATTAAATGAAGGTAGATTTGTTTAATTTGGGTTGTAAATATTGGAGTTTCAGAGGCGTTAAGTAGGTATATGGGAAAGGTAAAATATAGCGTAAAGGATGAATTTCCTAGAGAAAAGATGCTTAAAGATGGTGTAGAGAGCCTATCTAATGCAGAACTTATAGCAGTTTTATTGAGGACTGGGAGTAAAAATAAAACAGTTATAGAACTTGCCAATGAATTGCTAAAAGTAGATCATGAAGGAATTAGATTTCTGAAAAGTTCCTCAATAGAGGAGTTATGTGAGATTGAAGGAATTGGCATTTCAAAAGCTACTTTGATTAAGGCTGCTTTAGAATTGGGTGTGAGAGTGGCTGAATCTGAGATTGTCAGATATCAAGTAAAAAATCCTTGGGACATATATAAGTATTATATGGAGTCAATGAGGTATTTAAAAGAAGAAATATTCAAAACAGTGCTTTTGAATACTAAAAATGAGATTATAACAGATATTGATGTATCTCATGGAACTTTAAATTCTTCGTTAGTGCATCCAAGGGAGGTCTTTAAGCAAGCTATCAAAAAAAGCGCAAATAAGATTATTCTTATTCACAATCATCCGTCTGGAAATGTGGAGCCGTCAAATGAGGATATACACATAACTGATAGATTGATTGAATGTGGAAAAATAATAGGAATAGAGGTTATCGACCATATAATAATTGGCGATGGAATATATTATAGTTTTAAAGAAAGCAGAAAAATGTAATTAAGAAAGTTACTAAGAATAGTTAGACTTTAAAGGATTGGAAGGAGAAGTAAAATGGCAAAGAAAGAAAAAAGAGGATTCTTTGGTGGATTCCAGAAAATGACAAAAGATATGGGGATAGATTTAGGTACTGCTAATACTCTTGTGTACATAAAAGGTCAGGGAATAGTATTAAGAGAACCATCTGTTGTAGCTGTAAGAGATGACAGTAGAGAAGTTTTAGCTGTTGGTGAAGAAGCTAAAAGAATGATAGGTAGAACACCAGGTAATATAGTAGCTATAAGACCTATGAAAGATGGGGTTATAGCTGATTTTGATGTTACTCAGTCTATGATAAGATACTTTATAGAAAAAGCATCTGATAATAAAGGTGTAGTAAGCCCAAGAATAGCAATATGTGTACCATTTGGTGTTACAGAAGTTGAAAAAAGAGCTATAGAAGATGCAGCTAGACAGGCTGGAGCTAATGATGCATTCTTAATAGAAGAACCAATGGCAGCTGCAATAGGTGCAGGACTTAAAGTTGAAGAACCAGAAGGAAACATGGTAGTTGATATCGGTGGTGGTACTTCTGAAATAGCAGTTATATCATTAGGAGGAATAGTTGCCGCTAAATCTATAAGAATAGGTGGGGACGAATTTGATGATGCTATAATAGCTTACGTTAAAAAAGAATACAACCTTATGATAGGTGAAAGAACTGCAGAAAATATAAAAATAAACATAGGATCAACTTATAAAGATGATCAGGAAAAAGAAATGGAAATAAGAGGTAGAGACCTTATATCAGGACTACCTAAAACTATAACAATATCATCTACAGAAGTAAGAGAAGCATTAAAAGAACCAGTAAATGCTATAGTAGATGGAATTAAATCAACACTTGAAAAAACTCCACCAGAATTAGCATCAGATATAATGGAAAACGGAATAATGCTTACAGGTGGGGGAGCACTACTTAGAGGATTTGACAAACTTATAGCTTCAGAAACAGGAATGAAGGTAGAAATAGCCGAAGCACCTCTTGATTGTGTTGCTCTAGGAACAGGAAAAACTGTAGAAGATGAAGTTATATTTGAAAAAGTTTTAATGATGAACGCTGGAAAATAAAGTTGGTGATTTAGTTGAAATTTGACAAATTTAAAAAGAAAAAAATAAATTCTAAAGTGGTAGCAACTGTAGTGGTTGCTATCACTTTAATTGGAATTGTGAGTATATCGGTGATAAAATATTCAGGTACATCACCGTTCTCTGTAGGAATTGTGTCTGATGGAGCAGCAGCTACTGCATCTCCTATAGACTCAGCACTAGAGTTTGTTAAGCAGGGGGCATCTGACTTAATGAATTTCAAAAAAAATAGTAATAAAATGAGAGAGCTAGAAAAAGAAAATGAAGAGTTAAAAGCTAAGGTTATAGATTTAAACTCTAAATCAGCAAAACTAGAATCTCTTGAGGATTTAAAAAAGAGTCTAAACTATGTAAGTGCTGACAGAATGAAGAGTATAGTATCAGGTTCTGTTATAGAAAAAAATGATGGAAACTGGTATGAATCATTTGTACTTAATGTAGGTAAAAATGATGGTGTAGAAAAAAATAGTATAGTAATAAATGGAAAAGGCTTAGTTGGTATAGTTTACGAAGTATCTGGAAATAGTTGCAAGGCTATATCTATGTTAGATAGTAAATCTGCGGTTAGTTTTAAGATAGTAAACAATACGGCAGCTAAAGGTGTTATAAGTACTAGTACATCAGCTGGAAAAGAAAAAGCATATGAAAGTAATGGTTATTTAAATGGATACATGTTTGACTCAGGATATGAGGTTGTTCAGGGTGACATAATTGTTACATCTGGAATGGGACTATATCCAGAAGATATTCCTATTGGAGAAATAGAAAAAGTTATAGATGATAAGAATAAATCTTTAAAATCTGTTGTTATAAAACCATATGTTAATTTTAAAGATGTAAATGATGTAATGATTATAAAACCTAGAAATATAGGATAAGGAGATTGTGTTATGAAGAGAATGATACTTTTTATTACAGGGGTTCTTCTTATAATTCTTGAAAATAGTGTTATAAATTATATCGATATATTTGGCGTGACATTTAGCATACTTTTACCATTTTTAGTTATGTCATCTCTTTATATGGATGAAGTAGAAGCAGGTGTGATAGGATTGCTATTAGGTTTTATAGTAGATATGACTGTTGGTGGAATCTTTGGATTTAATGCGCTTGTATACGCAACAATATCAGCTGTTATAGCTCATTATAGAAAAAATTTCTATGTAGAAAGTACTAGTATGAGAATGACACTGATAGCAGCTGCTACAGCTTTTCAATCGCTATTAATGATAATAATATCGCTAATTGCATATCAGATAGATGGAATATTAATAATGATTCTAAAAGGATTTATAATACTACCTCTTTTAAATGTTCTTGTAGGATTTATAATCTATAAGTTATTTGGAAGATCTATTATGAAACTTATGAAAGAATAGTTGGTGATTTTATGGAAGAAAAGAAAAATATACCTAGGCTAGATACGATAAAAAAGATAGTATTAGTTGTCTTTGCCGTAATATTAGCTAAAATACTATATCTTACTACTGTAAAGTATCAGCATTATACAGAGCTTGCACAGAGTAAAACATATAAAAATCTTACTATAGAAGCACCAAGAGGTGAAATAAGAGATAGATATGGAAGACTTCTTGCAGGAAATAAAAACCAATTTGCGGTTAAAATATCTGGAGATAGTTTAAATAAACAGGATAAAGATAAGGATTCTAAGGCTAGTTCTAATGAAATAGCATTAAACCTTATAAATCTTCTAGAAAAAAATGGAGAAGAATACGTAGATGAGTTCCCTATATATGTAGAAAATGGTAAATATTTCTATACTTATGATAAAGAGATAAATGACTACAAAAAAGAGAACAATATTCCTTTAAAATACAATGCAAAGCAGACATTCTATAAAATAGTAGATGATTTAATTGCAAATGGTACATTAGAGTCATCTGATAGAGATTTAGATCCGGTTGATCTGCAGTCAAAATTAAATGAAAAGGGATATTATCCGCCTATACTTGTTAGTAAGTGGCTATTTACAGCACAAAGAGATAAGTATGATTGGTTAGAATCGTATGATATTGAAAAAACAGCTACAGCTAGAGAGGCATTTTTAAAACTTAGAAATAGTGAAAAATTAGGTATAGATAAAACTCTTAGTGATGCCGATGCTAGAAAGATTATGCTTGTAAAAGATTTAATAAAATCACAAGGATATTCTCAGTATAGCCCAGTTACAGTAGCTAAGAATATAAAAGAAAATACAATTGCTCAGATAGAAGAAAACTCTATAAACTTACCAGGGGTAACTGTGGATTCACAGCCGGTAAGATATTATCCTAATAAAGAGTTAGCATCTCATGTACTTGGATATTTAGGAAAGATACCTTCAGTAAAAGTAGATGAGTATCTGGAAAAGGGATACAACAAAGATGATATGGTAGGTCTATCTGGAATAGAAAAATATTATGAAAATCAGTTAAGGGGAGAAGATGGATATAAACAGGTTCAGGTCGACGCATTTGGACGTATAAGTGGAGAAATAGACTCCAAAGATCCGGTTTCTGGAGATACTGTATATCTAAGTTTTGACCTAGAACTTCAGAAAGTAGCACAAGATGCGCTTAAACAGGTTGTTACAAAAGCACAATCAGGAGCAACTCTTAAAAGTAAACTTGGAGATGTAAGTGCATCAGCTGTACCAAAAGCTAAATCTGGAGCGATAATTGCAATAGATGTAAAAACTGGAGATACATTAGCTATGGCAAGTTATCCAGATTTTGACCCTAATAAATTTGCAAATGGAATTAGTGAAGAGGATTATAAAGCGTTACAGCCAGAGAATCAAAATGATACACTAGCTCCAAATGCACTTATAAATTTAGCAACACATGGTGCATTCCAGCCAGGTTCTGCATTTAAAATGGTAACAGGAATGGCAGCCTTAGAAAGTGGATTAGATCCTAATTATACAATAAATGACCCAGGGGTTATAAAATTTGGAGCTAAGACATTTGGGGACTACGTTTGGAACCACGGTCGTGGAAATCATGGACGGACAAATTTATATAAGGCAATACAGGAATCTTGTAATATATACTTCTTTACATTAGGTACTGGTAAAAACTGGATGCTTAATAAAGATTTAGGTATAGATATGGGAGCTGAAAAAATATTAAAATATGCCAAAATGTTTGGATTCGACAAAAAAGTTGGACTTGATGATGAAATTGGTGAAAGTGAAGGTAAAGTACCTAATACTGAAGATAAATTAAAATCAGTTCAGAGTATGTTAAGAGCAGATATAGATAAAAAGATGGCTAATGTTTTTACAGACATAACTAGAGCTAAAAATAGAGAAGAATATGAAAAAAGAATTGATAAAATAGTTAGTTGGGCAGCAGAAGATGAAACTCCAGGCAGAGTAGAAGCTATGAATAGATTGAAAGAGCTAAAAGTAAAAGAAGATAAAGTAGAAGAAATAGCAGATTTAATCGTATATAGTTACTTTAACTCAGCAAAATGGGGAACAGGGGATACATTCAACCTTAGTATAGGACAGGGGGAAAATGCATATACTCCTGCACAGGTAGCTAGATATGTTGCAGCAATAGCAAATGGAGGTTACCTAGTAGATATATCTGTAGTAGATAAAATAGTATCTAGTGACTATAGCTCAGTAACTATAGATGAAAATAAAAAAAAAGAAAAAATAAACTTTAAAAACCCAGAGTCATTAAAAGAGTTGACTAAAGGTATGAAGTTAGTTGCTACAAAAGGTACAGGTGCTAAAGTAATGTCAAGCTTCCCAATACCAGTAGCGGCAAAAACAGGATCTGCAGAAATGACAGGTAAAATTCCAACAGCAAATGAGTATCAGTATTTAAAATCTCATGCTTCTTCTTATGGAATTGATATTAGACAAGCTGAAAAATTAGCAGAACAGCTAAAAGCTAAAAAAGAAAAAGAATTATCTGAAGCTAAGAAGAAAGAATTACAGGCTAAACTAAAAGACAAATCTATTACTGAAGAAGAAAAAGAAGATATAGAAAAACAGCTTGCTGGAAAAATAGAGGTAAAATTAGAAGATACTGATAAGATAAATGCACAGTATTTAAGAAAGGCTATGAAAGAGCTAAAACCTGATTTAACAGATGAACAGATAGATAGATTTAAAGATGATTATGGAACATTCACATGGAGTGTTGCATTTGCTCCAGCAGATGATCCAGAAATAGCTGTTGTATGTGTTATACCTCAGGGAGATAGTAGTATTTATTCTATGTTCCCAGTTAGAGAAGTTCTAGGACAGTATTTTGGCCTTTTAAGTAATAATGGTCAGCTTACAGAAGAACAGAAAAAGAACATGACTAAAGAACAGGAACAGCGGTATCAAGAGAAAAAACAGCAGGAAGAATCTGAAAAACAGGTAAATTACGGTGTAAAACCTATAAATTAATTTCCAGATTAAGAATGCATATTTTGGAGGATGGATTGTTTTGAAAAATTCCGAATATGAAAAAATAGAATTTAAGGGAAGTAAAGAAGGGATAATAATTGATTTAAATGATGAAAAAGATTTTGATACTATCTCAAATATGATAGTATCAAAAATCGAATCATCAAAATCATTTTTCAATGGAGCTAGAATTTTTAAAATTGAGTCTGAATTTTTAGGTGATGATTCTAAAGAAAAATTGAAGGAACTTATAACTTCTAAGTTTAATATAGATTTTTATAAGCCTGAAGACAAAAAATTAGAAGGAAAAAGCACTATAAAAGACGAAATTAATAAAGTAGGCGAATTTAATAATATTGAAGATGAAATAGAAGTATTAGAAGCTGAGGATTCTAGCGAGGATAAATGTTCTAAAAAAGAAATAGTTGTTTCAGAAGAAGAATCAGATAAGGATTATTCGACAAGATATATTTCTAGAATGAGATCGGGGGATTTTATACAATCTGATGGAAATATAGTTGTTATGTCTGATATGAACTCCGGTTCAAAGGTAGTTTCTGGAAAAGATGTACTTATCATGGGGGATATGTGTGTTGGAGCAAAAGCAGTAGCAGTAGGAAATGTTGTTGTATTTGGAAATCTTTTTGGATTTGTTCATGCAGGCGCTGAAGGTGATAAGAATTCATATATAGCCGCAAAGAATCTTAGACCAACGATACTTCAAATAGCAGATATAATTGCTGAAGCACCAGAAGATAATGATTTATCTGAAGTGACAGATGAGTATACTGATGGTGTAGAATCTGAAATAGCTTTTATTTCAGAAAACCAGATAATAATTGAAACACAAATAGGCAAATAAAATATGTAGAGGTGAATAAAATGGGAGAAGTAATAGTTATAACTTCAGGTAAGGGTGGAGTTGGAAAAACAACAACAGTTGCAAATGTAGGGACTGCACTAAGTCTTAGGGGTAAAAAAACAGTGGTTTTAGATGCAGATATCGGTCTTAGAAATCTAGATGTTGTAATGGGACTTGAAAATAGAATAGTTTACGACATAGTAGATGTTGTAGAAGGTGTTTGTAAATTAAAACAGGCTTTAATAAAAGATAAAAGATTTGAAAATCTATACTTAATTCCAGCAGCACAGACTAGAGATAAAAATGCGGTATCTCCAGAACAGATGAAAGAACTATGTGATCAGCTTAGAGAAAGCTTTGATTATGTACTGATAGATTGTCCAGCGGGTATTGAAAGAGGATTCAAAAACGCAATTGCAGGGGCAGATAGAGCTATAGTAATAACAAACCCAGAAGTATCTGCTGTTAGAGATGCTGATAGAATAATTGGATTACTTGAAGCAAATGAAATAACAGATGTAAAACTAGCTATAAATAGAGTTAGATATGACATGGTAGAGCGTGGAGATATGATGGGTAAGGAAGATATAGTTGAAATACTACGGATAGAATTATTAGGTATAATTCCTGATGATGAAGCTGTAATAGTTTCTACAAATAAAGGTGAAGCGGCTATAATGGATCCAAAATCAAAAGCAGGTCAGGCTTATAAAAATATAGCTGCAAGAATAATGGGAGAAGAAGTACCTCTATTAGATTTAAGAGTAGAAGAAACCTTCCTTCAGAAATTAAAAAGAGTTTTTTCGAAATAGGTAAGTAGGGGGGGAGTAATAAATGTTCGATATATTTAAAAGTTTCTCAAATGATAAAAAATCAAGCAAAAATATAGCTAAAGAAAGATTAAAGCTTGTATTAGTTCATGATAGAGTAGACTGTTCTCCAGAGCTTATAGAATTAATACAGCGGGATATAATAGAGGTTATATCTAAATATGCTGAAATAGACAAAGACGGACTTGAAATAAAAATGTCTAAATGTAGAGGTGAAGACACTGATAAGCCAGTATCTGCACTTGTAGCAAATATACCTTTAAAAGCATTAAAGGGGAGAAAATAAATAATCAGGTCTTAGTTTAAGTCATAAGCTTAAATTAAAAGGACGGTGATTTTTTGGTAAATTACAAATCGAGTTTAAAGTTAATTAAACAGTTAGACTGGAAATTAATTGCTATAGTTCTGACTATATTTGGATTTGGATTAGTTATACTTAGTAGTGCAACTCATCTAAATACAAATTCAACTAAGGCATTATTCCAGTTAGGAAAGCAGTGTGCAGCTTTTGGACTTGGTGCAATGGTGATAGGTATAATATTACTATTTGACTATACTCTTATAGGTAAACACTATAAAGAGTTATATCTTATAAGTCTTATACTTCTTGCAGTAGTCCTTATACCAGGAATAGGAGCTGAAAGAGGAGGAGCCAGATCATGGTTAAACCTTGGTCCTTTAGACCTTCAGACTTCGGAAATAGTAAAATTAACGTTTATATTGAGTTATGCAAAAATAGTTGAATCTAAAAGAGATAGACTTAGAACCATAAAGGATATAATGCCGTTAATTATATACGCTTTACCATTCTTAGGTCTATTACTTGCTCAGCCAGACCTTGGTACAGCACTAGTTTTCATGTGTATAATCGCAGCAATGGTATTCACTGCTGGATTAGATGGTAAAATTATAAAAAGAGCGATTATTATAGTAGTCGCTTTAATGCCTATTATGTATATGCTTATGGCAGATCATCAGAAACAGAGAATAGAAGCATTCTTACATCCTGAGGATATAACTTTAAAAGGTAACTATCAGGTAATGCAGTCGCTTATAGCTATAGGCTCAGGTGGTGTAACTGGTAAAGGACTTTATCAGGGAAGTCAGAACCAGGAAGATTTCTTACCTGTACAGGACTCTGACTTTATATTTGCCGTTGTCGGTGAAGAACTTGGTGTCATAGGTATGGTATTCTTAATAGGTTTATATATAGCCTTTATATTTAGGTTAATCTATGCAGCACAACAGGCTAGGGACTTCTATGGAACGTTAATAGTAGTTGGAGTTCTGGGAATGTTTGGTTATCAGATTATCCAGAATATAGGTATGACAGTTGCAGTTATACCAGTAACAGGGGTAACACTTCCATTTGTCAGCTATGGAGGAAGTTCTATGCTTACATCTATGGCAAACCTTGGACTTGTTATGAATGTCTACATGAGAAGAAAGAAAATTAACTTTGGTTAAAATATACTGCAAAATTAACTATGAATATATTTCAAGATGCAATCTTAGTATTAGAGGTTGCATCTTTTTTTTATAAAAATTTCCCAAAAGTAAAAATAGTGTATTGACTATACAGTTACTGTAAAGTTTATTATATATAACAGTGATAAATGTACAGGCAAAGAGGAGGAATTTTTTATGGAAAAGGAAAATGCGTACAATTTACCGATTACTTTTAAAAATATATTAAAATTTTCAATACCAACTATCATAATGACATTATTTATGTCATTTTATACAATGGTAGATGGTTTATTTGTATCAAATCTTATAGGAACGGATGCTTTATCCGCAATAAATTTAACTGCACCTATAATTTCTCTTGTTACAGCAATTTCTACAATGCTTGCAACTGGTGGTAGTGCTGTAATTATGATAAAAATGGGAGAACAAAAGGAAAAAGAAGCTAATGAAGATTTTACATTCTTTATTATAGTAAATATTATAGTTGGGGTAGTGATGTCTGGATTGGGATATATGACTATGGACAAGATATTTAATAGTATGTCTTTATCTACAGCGGTATTTAATTACTGCCACAATTATTTAAGTTACTATTTATTGTTTACAATACCAATACTTCTTATGAATAACTTTACGATATATATGATAGCTTCGGGAAAATCAAACTTATCTATGGTATGCTCAATAGCGGGTGGTATTTTAAATATTGTATTAGACTATGTATTCATTAAAGTATTTGGATTTGGAATAGAGGCAGCTGCTGTTGCTACAGGGTTAGGATATACTGTAACAGCTGTAGTTGGTGTTATAGTATTTTCAAGAAGAAACAATATGATACATTTTGTAAAACCAGTTTTTAGATTCAAAACACTTATGCATGCGGCGGTAAATGGTAGTTCTGAAATGGCAACAACTCTTGTTACAGGTATAGTTACTATGTTATTCAACTGGACAATGCTTAAATATGTTGGAGAAAATGGTGTAGCAGCTATAACTATAATTATGTATGTGTTAATGTTTGCAACTTCTATCTATACAGGGTATTCTTATGGAATATCACCTATGATAAGTTACAACTATGGTGCAGAGAATAAAGATAATCTAAAAAAATTGGTTAAAAAAAGTCTAACTATTATAGCTGTAATAGCAGTTTCTGCTATAATTTTATCCTTAGCTATGACAGAAAATCTTGTATCAGTATTTACACATCCTAGCAATCCGGTTTATGATTTAGCGGTAACAGGAAATAAAATATGCTCTATTGCATTATTGATAATAGGATTTAATGTATTTGCAAGCAGTTTATTTACAGCATTATCAAATGGATTAATATCAGCTGTTATAGCATTTTCACGCTCATTTGTATTTATGGTAATAGCAATGCTTATATTACCAGCGCTGTTTGGAGTTAATGGAATATGGTTTGCAACACCTGTTGCAGAAGCTGCAGCATTTATATTATCATCAATCTTATTCTTTAAATATAGAAAAAAATATCAGTATTAATAATAGACAATAAAAAAGATGCCTTAATTTTTCAAGGCATCTTTTTATCTATTTTTATTTATTCAAATATTCTTATATTCTTAGCAAAGTTTGCACCGAATTCGAAGCAATCTTCAAATGTTTCTTCTGATGGGAAGAATTTCTTTTTAAGTGGATCTAAAGGAGTTTTAAATCCTACAGCTTTAGCATTTGCATGAGCTATAGCTAAACCTTCACCACTCCATCCGTAAGAACCGAATACTGCAGCGAATTTACCAGCATTAGCAACTGGGTCAACTATTGAGAAGAAGTCCCACATAGGTTTAACCATAGTTTTGTTTATTGTTGGAGATCCAAGCATAACACCTTTAGAAGATATTAACTCATCGTGAACTTTATCAAGAGGAGTAGTTTCTAAGTCGAATAATTCAACTTCCATGCCTTCTGATTCAAGTCCTCTAGCTATTTCTTTAGACATTGCTAAAGTATTTCCGTAAGCTGATAAGTAGAATATACAAACTCTATCTTTTTTAGTTGCTGCAACTGCATCTTTAGACCATTTAGTGTACATTGCTATAGCATGACCAAGATTTCTATCTAATATTGGACCATGTGAAGTTAATATTGTATCGAAATCTAAGTTTAGTGATTTAACTTTATCTAAAGCAGTTAAAACGTGTTTAGCAAATGGTTTTACTATGCAATCGTAGTAAACTTTATTAGCTTTATGGTAATCAGCATGTACTATATCATCTAAATGAACACAAGCATAATGAGCACCGAAAGCATCACAAGTGAAAAGAACTTTATCGTATTCATCATAAGTGAACATTGTATCTACCCAATGAAGGAATGGGGCATGTATGAAAGTAAGAGTTCTTTTACCTATGTTAAGAGTTTCTCCGTCCGCTACAACGTGGCATTTGAATTCTCTATTTATCTGACTGTCTAAGTAAAGTTTAGCAGGTCTAGTACAATAAACTTCTATATTAGGGTTTAAATCAAGTAAAGCTTTAAGACTTCCTGCGTGGTCTGGTTCTGTATGATGAACTACTACATAGTCTATATCAGCTATATCAGTTACTTCTTTTAAGTTAGATAAAAATTCATCCTGGAATTCTTTCTTAGCTGTGTCGAAAAGAACAGTTTTTTCATCCTTTATAAGATAAGAATTGTAAGTTGTACCAAATTCAGTTTCCATTATGATATCGAAAACTTTAAGGTCTTTATCAGTTACCCCTGTATAATAAAGATCTTTTTTTATTTCAAAAGTATTTGCCATTTTGAAAATTACCTCCTCTATTTTATATTTATTTAACAAAAGCAAAAGCTTTTAAAGAATCAAAATAAATTATTTATATATACATTATAACATATCTTCGAATTCGTCAATTTGAAATTTTATATCAGAAAATTTCATCAAAAGATTTTTTTATGAAAATAAAAAAATAGTATATTTATATAAAAAAATATACCCCGATTAGTTATTTTTGTAACATAAAAAAAGCTTTATGCAAAGAAAAATTTGAGTATAGGCTAAAAGTTTAAAATAAATAAAGTTTTGAGTAATATAATAAAAAAAGAAAAGATTAAGCTTAACAATTTTATAATGGAAAATACTATTTTATAATTGTATAATATAATAAAGAGTGTTAAAGTAGGGATACTATAAAGTATTTTCAATTATGAATATTATATAGAAATAATAGATAAAATAGAATAAAATGTGGAGGATATAGATAATTTATGGAAAAAGTAGATCTAAAAAGAATTTTGAAAAAAGTTGAAAAACCAGCTAGATATCTTGGAAACGAAATAAATGCTGTACACAAAGACACAAGCAATCCAGATCTTGTAAGATATGCACATTGTTTCCCAGACCTTTATGAAGTTGGAATGAGTCACCTTGGAAGTCATATACTATATGATGTAATCAACAAGGAAGAAGGAGTATTCTGTGAAAGAGTATATGCTCCACAGGTTGATATGGAAGAAAAAATGAGAGAAAACAACATACCACTATTTGGATTAGAGTCAAGAGAATCTATAAGACACTTTGATATAGTGGCATTTACTCTTCAGTACGAACTTTGCTATACAAATATACTTAATATGTTAGATTTAGCAGGGATACCTCTTTTAAAAGAAGATAGAAAAGAAGGAGACCCATTTGTACTTGTTGGAGGTTCTTGTGCTTACAATAGTGAACCTATGACAGACTTCATCGATGCAGCACTTCTTGGTGAAGGTGAGGAGATGAATATAGAGGTAATAAACGAATACAAAGCTTGGAAAAAAAGTGGAGAACCTAGAGAAAAATTCTTAGAAAGAATAGCTAAAATAGAGGGAGTATATGTACCTTCATTCTATGATGTAGAATACAACGAAGACCAGACAGTAAAAAGCGTAACACCAAATAGAGAATGTGCAAACCCACATCCAAGAAAAAGAATAATAAGAGATATGAATAAGGTTGAATACCCAGAAAGATTCATAGTTCCTTATATAGATACAGTACACGACAGAATAGTACTTGAAATATTCAGAGGATGTACAAGAGGATGTCGTTTCTGTCAGGCTGGTATGATATACAGACCTATAAGAGAAAAGAACTTTGCGAGATTAAAAGAAATACTAGAAAAACTTATAAAAACAACTGGATACGATGAAATATCACTAGTATCTCTAAGTACAAGTGACTACAGCCAGTTAGCGGAATTAACAGATTACCTAGTTGAAGAATATGCAAGCAAAAATGTTGGTATATCACTACCATCTTTAAGATTAGACAACTTCTCTATGGAAATAGCAAATAAAATACAGAAAGTTAGAAAAAGTGGTCTAACATTCGCACCAGAAGCAGGATCTCAGAGATTAAGAGATGTTATAAACAAAGGTATAACAGAAGAAGACTTAACTAGAGCTTCAAGACAGGCATTTGAAATGGGATGGAACAACATAAAATTATACTTTATGATAGGACTTCCAACAGAAACTTATGATGATTTAGATGGAATATCTGATTTAGCTTATGAAGTTGTAGATATATACAAAGATGTTCACAATGGAAAATTTAAAGGAAAATTCAATGTAACAGTTAGTACATCTACATTTGTACCTAAGCCATTTACACCATTCCAGTGGAATCCACAGGATGTTAAATCTAGTGTAATAGAAAAACAGAGACATTTAGTTAAAAAACTTAAAAATAGAAATATAACTTACAACTACCATGATTCAGATACAAGTTTAATGGAAGCTGTATTTGCAAGAGGAGATAGAAGATTAGGTAAAGTACTTCTAAGAGCACATGAATTAGGTGCTAAATTCGATGGTTGGGATGAACACTTCGATTTAGAAATATGGAAACAAGCTATGGAAGAATGTGGATTAGACATATCATTCTATGCACATAGAACTAGAGAATTAGATGAAGTATTCCCTTGGGACCATATAGATGTAGGAGTAAGCAAAAAATTCCTAATAAGAGAAGCTAAAAAAGCATTAAACGAAGAAATAACACCAGACTGTAGAAAAGGATGTAACGGTTGTGGAATAAATGTACACGATATAGGAAGGGGACTTTGCTAATGAAAATAATGAGAGTAAAATTCAAAAAAGAAGGGGATATGATATACATATCTCATCTAGATTTACAGAGAACACTTCAGAGAGCTTTCAGAAGAGCTGAAATACAGTTATGTTACTCACAGGGATTCAATCCTCATCCTAAAATGAGTTACGGTAATGCATTAGCTCTAGGTACAGAAAGTCAGGGAGAATATGTAGATATAGAAGTAGAGGATGATTTAACAGAAAAAGAATTCTTAGAAAAAATAGCGCCAGAATTACCAGTTGGGCTAGAATTTGTAAAATGTAAAGAAATAGATAAGACTGTTCCAGCGTTATCATCAGTAATAGAATGGGGAGAATATCTATTCACTATACCTCTAGAAAGAAAACTTTCTAAAGAATTTGTAAAATCTAAAGTACTAGATTTTATGGGAAAAGATGAAATAATAATAACTAAAAAGAATAAAAAAGGTAAACTAGTAGAAGTTGATATAAGACCTCTTATAAAAACTTTTGATGTTTTAGATTTAGAAGATGATTCTCTAACTTTAAATGCTGTAATAGCAACAGGTTCAATACAGAACTTAAATACAAACTTATTTATACCACAGATACTTTCTCTATTTGGAATAGAGTTAGATCCATTAGATGTGGATATATTAAGAAGAGATTTATACTATGTTGAAGATGGTGAGTTAGTAACTCCTCTATAAGATGAGAAGGTGATATTATTGAAGAAAATAATAATAGAATCACTAGAATCTTCACAAAAGACAGCTATTCTAAATGATGGAAAGCTTGAGGAAATATACATAGATAATACAATCGAAAAAAGTATAGTATCCAATATTTATAGAGGGGTAGTACAAAAGGTGCTTCCTGGTATGAATGCTTGCTTTGTCGATATAGGAAAAGAAAAAAATGCATATCTTAAATTAGATAATGAAAGTAGTTTAAAAACAGGAGATGATGTTTTAGTACAGGTAATAAAAGATGAAATTGGAACAAAAGGTGCTAAAATATCTCAAGAAATAAGTTTTTCGGGTAGATATTTAGTGTACATTCCAAGTAATACTAGAGTTACTATGTCAAACAAAATTGTCGACGAAAAAGAAAGGCTTAGATTAAAGAGATTATTCTACACAAATTGTAAAAATGAAACTGGATATATAATCAGGACAGAAGCACAAGGATGCAGCATGGAAGATTTTAAAAATGATATAAAAGAATTAAAATCACTATATGCAAATGTAGAAAAAGAGTTTAAAAGAGGAAAAGGTCCTAAACTTTTATACACTGCATCTGACACAGCTATAAAATACGTAAGAGATAATATATCAGATGAAATAGAAACCATAATTACAAATGATGAAAACAAATACAACGATCTTAGAGAGATATTAAAGGAAATAGACAGAAAATATCTTGATGTATTAAAGTTGGACAAAAATGTAGATGTATTTAATGTATATGGTGTAGAAGCACAGTTAAATAGGTACTTATCAAAAAAAGTTTGGCTAAAAAGTGGAGGATATCTAATAATTGAAAAAACAGAAGCTCTTACAGTTATAGATGTAAATAGTGGTAAGTTTACCGGTGGAGCAAAGCTTGCCAATACAGCTATGAAAATCAATGAAGAGGCTGCAAGAGAAATAGTAAACCAAATAATTGTAAGAGATATAGCTGGAATAATTATTGTAGATTTTATAGATGATCAGATTGTAAGCAGTTCAAAGAAAAAATTACTCAATATAATGAAAGAAGAATTTAAAAAAGATAAAAGAAAAAATGAAGTTAAGGGAATGACATCTCTAGGTTTAGTTGAAATATCAAGAAGAAGGGAAAAAGAACCTTTAGAAGATTATTTCTTTTCAGATTGTAAAAGATGTGGATCTAAATACGGTGATTTATCTATAAATTCTATTCTTGATTTAATAGAGAAAAAAATTATGAATATAAGTAGAAATACAGTCTATAAAAAAGTTAAGTTGGTATTTAATCCAAGCATAAAGCCAAATATAATAAACAATTATATGAATATAATTAAAAAGATAGGTCTAAAATATAGAGTTGAAATAGAGATAGCAGAAAGTACTGATGTAAAAGATTTTGCAGTAGAAATTGTGAAATAAAAAAATATAAAATTTATACAAAAAATATGCAAAAAGAAGTTGACACTTGGCTTTACATAACGTATAATAAATAACTGTAATGCCGCTCAGAAAAGGTTGAAAACCCAGTGGGTACCTTTAATGGCGAGTTTGTGACCGAGGAGGTGTATTTATGTACGCTATAGTAAAAACTGGTGGAAAACAGTATAAAGTTTCAGAAGGTGACGTACTATTCGTTGAAAAATTAGAAGCTAATGCTGGTGACGTAGTTACTTTAAACGATGTATTAGCTTGCTCAAAAGACGGTGAATTAGTATTAGGAAGCCCAGTAGTTGAAGGAGCATCTGTTCAGGCTAAAGTTTTAGAACAGGGAAAAGCTAAAAAAGTTGTTGTATTCAAATACAAAGCTAAAAAAGACTACAGAAGAAAACAGGGACATCGTCAGCCATTCACTAAAATAGTAGTTGAAAAAATAAACGCTTAATTATCATGATTAAAGTTAAATATTTTTACAATGACGATTTCCAATTAAAAGGATTTTCTGTAAAAGGACATGCTGAATACGCGGAGTACGGAAGAGATATAGTTTGTGCAGCTGTTACAACTCATGCAATAGCGACAATTAATTCTCTAGATGTTTTACAGAAGGTCGAGTTCGAAAGCGTTGAAGCAGAAGAAGGAAATATTTCTTGTATAGTCAAAGATGATTGTATAGAAAAAGCTCAACTTCTATTACAGCACTTTCAACTAGCGATTCAAGAAATCAAACGGGAATACCCAAAAAATATAAAAATTCTTAAAAAATAGGGGGTGACTTCCAAATGTTAAAGATGAACTTACAGTTATTAGCATCTAAAAAAGGGGTAGGGTCTTCAAAGAATGGTAGAGATTCTGTTTCTAAAAGATTAGGTGTTAAAAGATTCGATGGACAGTTAGTTACTTCAGGAAGTATATTAGTTAGACAGAGAGGAACTAAAATACATCCAGGAAACAATGTTGGTAAAGGTGGAGATGACACTTTATTCGCATTAATAGACGGAACTGTTAAATTCGAAAGAAAAGACAAAAAAAGAAAAAAAGTTTCTGTATACCCAGTTTCAATAGCTGAATAATTACAGGACTACAGCTAAGAATGAAAAGGAGTGTATAAAACACTCCTTTTATAATATTCAAATAAAATTGTACGGATTATATAAATTAATATAAATTAGAGTGAACGGAATAAATATAAATATCAAAAGAAAAGAAGGTGAAAAGATATGTTTATAGATAAAGCCAGAATATTTGTTAAAGCCGGAAATGGTGGAAATGGAGCTGTATCATTCAGAAGAGAAAAATATGTTCCAGCTGGAGGCCCAGACGGTGGAGACGGTGGTAGAGGTGCTAGTATAATATTTGAAGTTGATACAGGCCTTAGAACACTAATGGATTTTAAATATAAGAAAAAATACAATGGAGAAAATGGTGGAGACGGTTCTAAAAAAAGAAGAGCTGGTAAAAACGGTGAAGACCTTGTATTAAAAGTTCCTCAGGGAACAATAGTAAGAGATGAAGCTACAGGACTTGTAATAGCTGACTTAAAGCACGAAGGTGATAGAGCAGTAATAGCTAAAGGTGGATACGGTGGTAAAGGTAATATGAACTTTGCCAATGCTGTAAGACAGGCACCTGCATTTGCTAAATCAGGTACTGATGGTGAAGAAAGATGGGTAATACTAGAGTTAAAGATGATAGCAGATGTTGGTCTACTAGGATTCCCTAATGTTGGTAAATCAACATTCTTATCAGTAGTAACAAAAGCTAAACCAAAGATAGCTAACTATCACTTTACAACACTAACTCCAAACTTAGGTGTTGTTCAGACAGGATTTGGTGAAAGTTTTGTACTTGCAGATATACCAGGTATAATAGAGGGTGCATCTGAAGGGATAGGACTTGGACATGAATTCCTAAGACATGTAGAAAGAACAAAAGTATTAATACATATAGTAGATATATCTGGATTAGAAGGTAGAGATCCAATAGATGATTTTGAAAAAATCAATGAAGAATTAAAACTATACAATGAAAGATTAGCTACAAGACCTCAGGTAGTGGTAGCTAACAAAGCAGATATACTTTTCGATGATTCTATATATGAAAACTTCAAAGCAGAGATAGAATCAAGAGGATACAAAGTATTCAAAATGTCAGCTGCAACTAGAGATGGTGTAGATGACGTTATAAAATATGTAACTC
>Oklahoma_p2__coassemble_586_pt1 | contig 29210 bp, 20 predicted proteins | sample Oklahoma_p2__metabat2_high_PE_021 | metagenome-assembled genome bin Oklahoma_p2
CAACAGTGAATACTACATTTTCTCCTATATTTTCTGTGTTATAAGATCCTATTGAGAACTTAGTTTTCATAGATATTAGGTTGTTTATATCCACAACATTATTTACAAAATATATTCCCTTCCCCTGAAGTACTCTTCTTATAAGAGCTTCTGAAGATGTTCTGTATCTTGAAGGGTTTTTACCACAAGCTTTGTATGCTTTTCTATTTGCATCTATTGTTTCTTCTGAGGCTAATTCTTCTAGTTTTATGTTATTTTTAAGTAACTCACATTCTTCATTTAATAAATTTACTAGCTCTTCTGAGCTTTCTTTTACTTTTACCTCCGCTTCAACTACTCCAACCATGCAGTCTGGTACTAGATTTTTTAGCTTTTCATCAATTCTTAACATTTTTTACACTTCCCTTTTTAGTTTTTTATTTACAGTATTATTTTACAACTTTTTTATAATTTTTTCACTCTTGGCACATATAGTCCTTTCAATAAAAAAGCTGCTACAAAATACTTGTAACAGCATATTATTTATATTCTATTAAATTTAATTTTATTTAATTATTTTCCACTCTTCTACCAATTTCTCTATAGAAAAAGCTGCATTTGCCGGACTTGTAGAAGGTAATTTTTCTATTTCTATTCCCACATCTGAGCAATATTTCTTATATAACTTAAATGATTTATCTCCATTTGCAAATATCCTATCTATTTTACTGTTCTTTACAACTTCAGCTATATCATTTACAACTACATTTTTTATACTGCTATCACTAGAACCTTTGATAACACAAGATTTTATAACGTCCCAAATTGCTATGTTATTTTTTAATAGCATTTCCTTTTTTTCTTCTATAGTAGTTGGAAGTTCTGTTTCTGTAATATTTGAAATCACCTGCCAAAATCTATTTCTAGGATGTCCATAGTAGAAATTCTGCTCTCTTGATTTTACCGATGGAAAACTTCCAAGTATTAATACTTTTGAATTTTCATCGTATACAGGCTCAAAAGTATGCTCTACCTTTTGGTATTTTTTATATTTCTCTCTTAATTCAATTATATCTTTTTCTATTTCTGAGATAATTTCTCTAAATTTATCGTCACCTTTTCCAGTTGGATCCTCAAGTTTTAAGTCCTCATCAAACTTTCTTCCTATTATTGGACAAGATACTCCACATCCCATTGAAACCATTAAATCTACATTTGGAATATCTTTCATCAATTTAGAGTGTTGATTTTCTTCCATGTCTATATCGTATATTTCTTTCATTAATCTTATAGCATCTTTGTTTATTTCTCTAAGCTCTGTTCCAGCTGAGTATGGTTCAAATACATCTGATGCGTATTTTCTACAAAGAGCCTCTGCAATCTGACTTCTACAAGAATTATGAACACAGATAAAAGCTATTTTTAGCATATTTTCACCTCTTATCTATATATTCTTTTTAAGCAGCTCAACTATCTCATCAGTTTTAAGTATTTTTCCAACTGACACTACTTTTTCATTTATTACTATACCTGGTGTAGACATTACTCCATAGGTAACAATTTCTATTAAATCTTCTATTTTTTCAATATCTGCATCAAGATTTAATATTTCAACAGCTTCTTTTACATTATCATTTACTTTATCGCACTTTTCACATCCCTCACCAAGCACTTTTATGCTAACTTTTTTATCGCTTAGGTTAGTATTTTCTCCTTTTATAACTTCTTTTTCTATCTCATCTTTTTTCTTATTCTTTCCAAATCCGAAAAGTCCCATATCTTCACCTCAAAATTTTATTATTTTTAGCTAATTTTATCAACATATTCAACACTATATCAACATATATCCAAATGCGTTGAATAAATATCCTATTAATATTATACCAATAGTTACAATAGCAAAGAATAGCCCAAGTAATTTAGGTTTTACCGCTTTTCTAAGCATTATCATAGATGGTAGAGATAACGCTGTAACTCCCATCATAAATGAAAGAACTGTTCCAAGTCCCGCTCCCTTAGCAAATAGACTCTCTGCTATCGGAACTGTTCCAAATATATCTGCATACATTGGAACTCCAACCGCAGTTGCTATAGGTACAGAGTACCATCTTTCAGCTCCAAGCACTTTTTCCACAAATTCTGCTGGAATTACATTGTGTATAATCGCTCCAATTCCAACACCTACAAATATATATGGAGCAACTTTTTTAACTGTTTCTAATACTTTTTCTTTTGCAAAAGATATTCTTTCCTTTGTTGTAGGCTCTTCTATATCTAAATCAACATTTGGAGCCTTTCGGATAAATTCTTCTATCTCATCTTCCATATTAGATTTTTCTATAATCAATCCACCTACTACAGCAAGAATTAACCCTACTATTACATACGCAACAGCTATTTTAGTCCCAAATATACTCATTAAAAGTACAAGTGATCCCAAGTCTACAAGTGGAGATGATATTAAAAATGAAAATGTCGCTCCTAAAGGAAGCCCTGCACTCGTAAATCCTATAAATAACGGAATTGATGAACACGAGCAAAATGGCGTAACTGTTCCCAAAAGTGCTGCAAGTATATTAATTTTTATTCCTTTGAATTTTTCTAATATCTTTTTCGTTTTTTCTGGTGGAAAATAGCTTTGAATGTATGATATTACAAATATCAACACAGATAGCAATATAAATATTTTAATCACATCGTATATAAAGAATTGAAGTATTCCATATACTGTAGAATTGCTATCAAGCCCCAATTTATCTAGTCCCATTCCTACTAGGGTACTTATCCATTTCATTCCTAAGATTTGATTTTGTATAAACATAATTTCCTCTCTTTCTTTTTTGTATTTTATCTATTTTTTATATTTGAATTTTAAATCTATATATTTATATATATCGATATATAAATTTTTTTAAAAGCCATCCCAAATATAGATGACTTTAATTTCTTCCATTATATATATATATGACTATTTTTCACATACTAGATTATTTCTCACAATCACAGCTGTTATCTGCATTTAGCTTAGCCGATGCAGCAAAATCACTTAAAAGATCAAACACTGAATCAAATGAAGATTCTATTATACTATAGTGCATCCACTTTCCTTCTTTTCTACCAAATACTATTCCAGAATCACAAAGTATTTTCATATGGTGAGAAAGTGTAGACTGACTTATCTGTAATTCTTCAAGTAGTTTACAAGCACATTTTTCTCCATCTTTAAGTATTTCTAATATTTTTATTCTATTTTCATCGCCTAATGCTTTAAATATTTTTATTTCTTTTGTATGTAGTGAGTTCATTTCTATCCCTCCTAATAGTTTATATTATATTTAATATATCGATATATGTCAATATGAACTACTCGCAATTTATTTCTAAAAAAAGACTCCAAAAGCAATTACAAACTGCTCTTAGAGTCTTTATATTTTATAAATGATTTTTATATTTCACAAAATTTAATTTTTAATTATTATATAAATCTTACTCCATCAGAGTATACAGCTTTTCCATTTAGATAAACTGTGTTTATATTTTTTATACAATCTATGTTCTGGCTTAAATCTCCATCTACTACTGTTATATCTGCTATATATCCTTCTTCTATTAATCCAAGTTCATCGCCTTTTCCAAGAACTTTTGCTGGATTTGAAGTTGAAGTCTGTACAGCCTGAACTGGTGTTATTCCGTATTTTACCATGTAACTCATTTCTTCAGCTATTGGTAATACTGGTGCTCCATACATTACCATATCACTACCTGTACATACAGTTACACCTGTGTCATATAATTTTTTGAAGTTGTCTCTGTATGATTCATAAGCTGGTTCATAGTATGCGTAGTCTCTCTGTTCTTTAGCTGCAACAGGATCGTTAAATACATCCGCATTTCCTTCTTCTATATTCTTTTTACATACTTCATATAAGTAAGTGTATGCAAATATTGTTGGAGTCCAAGCTATTCCTTTATCTCTCATCTGTTCTGCCTGTTCAACAGTTAAGAACGTTCCATGTTCTATTGTGTCGAATCCAGCATCTATACACATCTGTATTGATGGATGTGTTCCTGCGTGAACAACGCATTTTATTCCTCTTCTGTGGCATTCATCAACAGCCGCATCTAATTCTTCCTGAGTAAATTCTGGTATATGTGAACGGTGGCTAGTTAGAAGTTTTATCCATTCTGCTCCATCTCTCATTTGTTTTCTTATTTCTTTTCTGATTTCCCAAGGACCGTCAACCTGTACAACTTCATCCCAACAATGTCCACCAGTCATACACATTCCTGCGTCAACATGTGTTATTCTTGGTATAGTTATAAATCCTTTTGATTCAGCTAGTTTTAAAGTTTTACATACTCCATGTGGAGAATAACAATCTCTTACACTAGTGATACCTTTTTTAAATGCAGCCTGTGCGTGCTGAAGTGCATACATCATTATCATTTGATCATTGTAGTTAAAACTATCTGGCTGACTATACCAGTATCCAAGATGTGCATGCATATCAAACATTCCTGGCATTATTGTAGCATCTCCAAAATCTCTTATTTCTTCATTTGGATGTTTTGCTTTTACTTCATCTACTGTCCCAACTGATTCAATGATTCCTCTTTCATTTATGCATACAGCAGAATTATTTAAAACCGTTTTCCCATCACCTGTAATAATTTTATTAGCAGTAATTATCATAACATTGCCCTCCTAAATTAACCCTATTTTTATTTGTGAATTGAATATTTTAATATTCAATCTATCTCTATTATATAATTTTTCTTAGATTTGTTCTACTTTATTAATAATTTTTTATCAAAATAAAATAGGCTACCACATTAAATAATATTTAATATGATAGCCTAATACTTATCTTTTTATAAAGTTATTTCTTCTTTACCCGATGATATACTTGCTGAGAAATCTACTCTTCTTAGAAGTATCGCTCCAAGTATTATTATTATTAAATTACTTGCATTCATTGCAAACCATATACCATCACTTCCAAAGTTTGTGAAGTTTTTCAATAATAAAATCATTGGTAAACGCACAACCCAAAGTCTTGCAGTTTCCATTATAAATGAATACTTAGTATTACCAGAACCATTAAATACTCCTACATAATTCTGGAACATAGCCATAAGTGGCATTGTTACAAGTACCCAAATCATATAGTTTATAGCTTCTCTTTGTGTGTTTGCATCATTTGTAAGAAGTGCAATTACTTCTTGTCTAAGTGGGAATATTATTAAACTTCCTATTATCGCTATCCATAAGCTTAGGTTTCTACTTACCTTATATGCTTGTTTAGCTCTTTTTATATTTCCTGCCCCTATATTTTGACCAACATATGCTGCAAGTACTGAACCTATTGCAAGTACTGGCATAAGAAGCATATTAGATATCTTATTTCCTACACTGAATGCCGCTGTTACAACTGCACCATAGTCTAGTATTAGTGTGTTTAATATTAAAAATCCAAATGAACTAAGAGCCTGGCTTGCTGCTGATGGAGTTGCTATAAATGTAAGCTTTTTAACTTTATCCCAATTTTTTAATTTTAGATTTTTTCTTCTAAGTTTTAATTTTTCTTTTCTAATAAATAAGTAGTATAAACAAGCTGGGCAAATTACAATCTGACCTATAACAGTTGCAAGACCTGCACCAAATACTCCAAGACCTAGTATTTTTACAAATACACCTGTCAGAACTATATTTATCATAACCGCAGTTACCTGTAGAATAACCGGCGTCACAGTATCTCCCTGGGATTGTCTAACAGCCTGGAAACAAGCAAATATAAATGCAAATAGCATTTCCATAGATCTTATTCTTACATACTGAACTGAGTATTCATATACCATATCAGTAGCACCCATCCCTCTGATAACAGATGGACATATTAAGAATAAGATTATATTTATAGCTATACCCAACACAACAGAAAGTACAAATAGTATTCCTGCGTATTCTCTAGCTTCATCGTCTTTTTCTGCTCCTAAGAACTGACTTATGACAGCTACCCCTGATATCGAAAGCCCTATCTGAAACGATACAAATATATTTATTATCGGCCAGGTAAGAGCTATACTCGCCTGTGCTGCAACAGAGTTTTGCATCTGACCAATGAAGAACGTATCTACAAGGTCGTTAAACGCTTTCATAAAGTTTGCACCAAATACTGGTAAGGCAAGTATTATGAATGATTTGTAGACATTTGGTTCGTATAATAATAGTTGTGTGTTGTCCTTTTTCTTCAAGAAATTCCCTCCTCTTTTTTTCTCCATTTATTATAATATCACATTATTTTACTTTAATGTAAAATAAAAAGCTGTAAAATAAAATAATTATTCTACAAATATATTTTTACAAAAAATGAAAAGAGCGTGATTTCTCACGCTCTTTTCGTAATTCAAGTTTACCAGACTCAAACCATAAAGTTAAAAAACTAAAAAAAGGAGTTGTTTCTATGAAAAAAACAACAGTATAATTATATTAACATAGTTTATTCACAATTTCAACATCTTTAACTTTTTACCTTTAATTTTTTAATAGCAAAACATTTTCCAAAGTAAAGATTTTTTTATTTTCTAACAATTTCACTTTTATTTTTTAATCTTCTTTATATTTTACTATATAAAATCGTAAAACTTTTGTAATTAATTCTACCTTTTAATACTTTTATTCCATAAAAGACCAAGCATCTTCGTAATATTGCTCATCTTTTGAATATTAGTAGTCTAAAAAAATACTGCTAAAACATATATATGCCTTAGCAGTATTTGTAAAATTTATAAAATTTCCCCATTAGATTCTATTACTTTTTTATACCAATAGAATGATTTTTTCTTGTATCTATCTAATGTTCCATTTCCTTTATCATCTTTGTCTACATATATAAAACCATATCTTTTTGACATTTCTCCTGTCGAAGCACTTACTAAATCTATACATCCCCATGTAGTATATCCTAGCAAATCTACACCATCTATTTCAACAGCATCCTTAAATGCCTTTATATGTTCTCTTATGTATTCTATTCTATAATCATCTTCTACCGTAAATTCTCCATTTGCATCTTTTATTAGCTCATCTTTTGCACCTAGACCATTTTCTACTATAAATAATGGCTTCTGATATCTATCATATAAAGTATTCATAGTAGTTCTAAGTCCTAGTGGGTCTATTTGCCATCCCCATTCACTAGCTTTTACATAAGGATTTCTTGTTCCTTTAAATGCATTTCCTACAGTTTCTGTTACATCTTCTCTTGTTGTTACACATCTTGATGAATAATAAGAGAAACTTATAAAATCTACTGTATTTTCTCTAAGTATTTTTTCATCTCCTTCAGTCATACCTAGATCAATATTCATTCTTTCAAACATTTTCTTTGCATAATTTGGATAGTATCCTCTAGCTTGTACATCTATAAACATTAAATTTTCATGTTCTTTTTCTTTTGCTAGGAATATATCTTCAGGCTTAGAGCAATATGGGTAATACTCTCCTGCTGCTACCATACATCCAACCATATTATCTGGATTTATATCATGTGCTATTTTTGTAGCCCATGCACTTGCTATTAACTCATTATGTGCACTTATATATTTTGCCTTCGTTTCATCCTCACCTTCATCAAATTCAAGACCTGCTCCCATAAAAGGAAGATGAAGTATCATATTTATCTCATTGAAAGTTATCCAATATTTAACTAAATCCTTATATCTTGTAAATAATACTGTCACTAATCTTTTATAGAATTCAATTAATTTTTTATTTTTCCATCCACCATATTCTTTTACCAGATACATAGGGCAATCAAAATGAGTTATTGTAACTAATGGCTCTATACCATATTTTTTACATTCTTTGAATACATCCTCATAAAATTTTAATCCATCTTCATTTGGTTCTAATTCATCACCATTAGGAAAAATTCTAGTCCAAGCAATAGACATTCTAAATACTTTAAATCCCATTTCTGCAAATAAAGCAATATCTTCTTTATATCTATGATAGAAATCTATCGCTTCTAGCGCTGGAAAATTATATTTTTCATCTATTTCATGTATTGCATAATGACCTCTCATTATTATATTTCTTTTTTCACCATGTGGTATAACATCTACGTTTGCTAATCCTCTTCCAGATATATTATATGCACCTTCACACTGATTAGCGGCTGTCGCTCCACCCCATAAAAAATCTTCTCTTAACATAAAATTCCTCCTATATTAACGTAAAGCTGTTATTATAGCTGATTTTGATTCTACATTTCTTTTTTCTACAGGAACAAAATCTTCAAATCCCATTGAATTCGTTATTATAACAGGTGTTACAGTATCATAACCTGATTTTTTTACTCTATCTAAGTCAACATTTAAAATAGGAGTTCCTATTTCAACCTTATCTCCCTCTTTTACAAGAGTTTCAAAGTATTTTCCATTTAAATTTACTGTTTCAAGGCCTACATGTATAAGTACTTCAGCTCCATCTTCTGACTCTAATCCAATAGCATGCTTTGTATCAAATATTATTTTTACTGTTCCTTTTATAGGTGATACATATTTACCATTATTTGGAATTATAGCTGCTCCTTTTCCAAGTATTTCATTTGAAAAAGTAGGATCATTTACTTCACTTAATGGTATTAATTCTCCATCTACAGGAGCATTTACAACTACCATTTTACTTTCTGTATTTGCTGTTTTTTCTTCATCGTTTTTATTTTCCATATTATCTATTTCTTCATTTTTATCTTTATATAAAACATAACTTATTATAAAAGATATTATGAAAGCTATTACTGCCCCTATACATGCATACATTAAGTTTCCTAATCCATCTCCACCTATATATGAAGGTAATGTTAATAAACCTGGTGATCCACCTGAATAGTTTTTAACTCTAAATATACCTGTAAATAATCCACCAGCTGCACCACCTATACATGCTGATAATAAAGCTGTTTTATATTTCATATTTACCCCATATAATGCTGGTTCTGTTATTCCACATACAGCTGTTATTGCAGTAGAGTATGATATTTCACGTATATCTTTCTGTTTTGTTTTTGCAGCAACTCCAAACGCAGCTGCTCCCTGTGCTATATTAGATGCTAAGTTTCCTGGGTATATTATTGTATCGTATCCTATTGTCATGCGGTTATTTATACCTATTGGAATTATACCGTAATGTGTTCCTGTCATAACAAGTAGTGGGAATATACCACCTATTATCATTGGTACTAACCAACTTGCATATGTATCTAATAGACTTACTCCACTAGCTATTATACTAGCTATTATATATCCTATTGGTCCAAATACTACTACAGCAGCTATTCCTGAAACTAACATAGTCATTAATGGTTTTGTAAAGAACTTTATAGCTTTAGGTGATATTCTATCTGCTATAGGTTCTATATAAGACATAAATAATACGGCTAATATTATTGGTATAACTGAAGAAGAATAAGTTGCTGCATATACTGGTAATCCAAATAGAGTTATTACATCTCCTCCTTCTTTTACTGCAGTAACCATATTCACAAAGTTAGGATGTAAAAGTGTACCTCCAAGCATCATTGCTAAATATGGATTACAATTAAATTTCTTCGCCGCTGAATTTGCAAGAAGTATCGGTAAGAAATAATATCCTGAATCTGCCATAAAGTTTATAATCTGATAAGTAGTAGACGTATCGCTTACCACTTTAAATATTACAAGAAGTGATAATACCGCCTTTAACATACCTGCTGCTGTTATTGCAGGTAATATAGGTGTAAATATTCCTGTAATTACATTTATAAATCTATTTAGTAGACTATCTTTTTTATTATTCTCTTCTTTATTATTTTCTTCATTTAAATTGCATACCTCTGATATTGGTTTATATACATGGTTTACATCATTTCCAATTATTACCTGATACTGACCACCTTTTAAAACAACTCCAAGTACACCTACAGTCTTCTTTAACTCTTCTGTTTTAGCCTTTGTTTCATCTTTTAAATTAAAACGAAGGCGTGTCGCACAATGTGTCAGTGAATTTACATTTTCTTTTCCACCAACAAGCTCTAATATTTTATTGGCTAATTCTTTATAATTCATAAGTCCTCCTAAATATACATGCTTTAATTTTTCGTTATACGATGTATATGTATAGTTAAGAACATCATCTCATCATTTGTAAGTTTAATATCGTATTCTTTTAATATATATTCGTAAACTTTTAAAACGCATGTATATGCTTCTTTATATTGATTTTTTATTATCGCAAAGAAACTAGAATCTCCGTCATCTATTTCTTTATTTAAAAATATTCTTTTTACAAAGAATTTGAGATGAGTTATAAATCTATCATAATGTATGGAGTTTTCATCAAGTTTTATATTATAGTGATATTTAACTATATTTACTATATGTCTTATGATACTCATCATTTCTCTTGTTTGATCTATTCCATCTAAATCTAAGCTTGCATTTGCAAAATGCAATGCGATAAATCCAGCCTCATCTTTTGGAAGTCTTATCCCTGTATTTCTATAAACTATTTCTAAAGCTTCCTCTCCAATTTGATATTCACCATTGTAAAATCTTTTTATTTCTAATAATAGAGGGTTCTTTATTTCTATACCTTCTTTACTTCTTTCAATCGCAAAAGATATATGATCACATAAAGTAAGGTATATACTATCTTTTATAGGTTTTCCTAGAGATATTTTCCCATAATCTACAATTTCATTTGTAATTTGTATACATTCAAGTGGAACCTGAGATAAAATTTCTTCTAGTTGTTTTCTAGAATTATTATCATTAATTGTATATATTTTCTCTATTTTACTTTCATCTACATTTTCACCTGATTTTTTCTTAAATCCTAATCCACATCCCATCACTATTATTTCTTGGCCATTTTTATTTTGAGATTGAATTATATTGTTATTAATAATTTTTTTTATAATCATGCCACGTGCACTCTCCTTTGATATATCAATAAAAACAACAAAAAAAGGCTATACTTCTCCCATATGCAAAATTTAGCATATGTACAAAAAGTATAGCCTGCATTACCAGTAACAATCAATTTATACAAACCTATTGTATCAATTCATGTTAACGTTGTCAATATTTTTTATTATGCATTTTTTAAGAAAGCTTTATAAGCTCTAACTGCTTCGTATATATCAGCTTTGCTTCCTACTTCATATGGAGCATGCATATTAAGCACTGCTACACCACAGTCTATTACCTGCATTCCATAGTTAGCCATTATGTAAGCGATTGTTCCACCGCCACCAGCGTCTACTTTACCCATTTCAACCATCTGGTATTCTACATCTGCTTCGTCCATTATTCTTCTTAATTCTGCTATATATTCAGCATTTGCATCATTTGATCCGTTCTTGCCTCTAGCACCTGTGTGTTTATTGAATGTTATACCTTTTCCTAAGAATGCTGAGCTTCTTTTTTCAAATACTTCTGCAAATAGAGGATCATAGCAAGCACTTACATCTGATGATAACATTTTAGAATTTTGAAGAGCTCTTCTTACTTTAACATTTGAATCGCCTTCAGTTAATGCAACTAATTCTGCTACCATATTTTCGAAGTATTTTGACTGCATTCCTGTTGCACCCATACTTCCTATTTCTTCTTTATCTACTAGTAAACAGCAAGAAGTTCTTTCTGGATTTTCAACTTCTAACATAGCAAATAATGATGGGAATGAACATATTCTATCATCGTGTCCATATGCAAGTATCATACTTCTATCTATACCACAGTCTCTAGCTTTTCCTGCTGGTACTATTTCAAGTTCTGCTGACTGGAAATCTAATTCTTCCATTCCATATTTTTCACATAATATTTTTAGTATATTTGCTTTTACTGCATCTTTTTCATCTTCTTTTAATTCTGTTTCTGAAAGAGGTTTGTTTCCTATTAATAGGTCTAAATTTTCTCCTTCTATAACTGTAGCTGCTTTCTTTTCTAACTGAGCTGCACCTAAGTGTATTAATAAATCAGTTATTACAAATACTGGGTCTGTTGGATCTTCACCTATATTAACTTCTACAACAGAGCCATCTTTTTTAGCTACTACACCATGAAGTGATAGTGGAGTTGTTACCCACTGATATTTTTTTATACCACCGTAGTAGTGAGTGTCTAAATATGCAAATCCATCTGTTTCATATAGAGGATTCCGTTTTACATCTATACGTGGGGAATCTATATGCGCTCCTAATATATTCATACCATGAGATATAGGTTCTTTACCTATCTGGAATAATGCTAATGATTTTTTCATACAAGCAGCGTAAACTTTATCCCCTGCTTTTAATTCTTTACCTTCAGCTATTACATCTTTGATGTTTTTATATCCTGCTTTTTCTGCCATTTTTATTGATAAAGTAACACATTCTCTTTCTGTTTTACCTTCATCTAAGCATTTTTTGTATTTTTCATTTACTTCTTCTAATTCTTTAAGCTGACAATCATTATATTTTGTCCAAAGATTTTTTGACATTTCAAAAGCCCTCTTTCTTTATTAAATATATTTATTTTATATTCTATCACTAAAAGTTTTTTAGTAAAGTGTATATTTAAAGTGTAGCGGATAACCGCTACACTTTTTATCAATATTATTTATTTTTAAATTCATCTAATGCCATTAACTTAACAAGTTTCTTTCTTAATATGAATAGCATTATTGCGAATACTATAAGCACTCCTGATATTGTTCCGAATATCTGAACATATCCCATTGTTGAAGTAAGTCCTGCTAATTTACCTGATAATAGGTTAGCAAAGAAGTTACTTAGATACCAAGCACCCATTGCAAGTGATCCATATCTTACTGGAGCTAGTTTGTTGAACATTGCTAGTCCTATTGGAGATATACAAAGTTCACCTATTGTTAATGCTAAGTAAGCTATTAATACGAATATTAAGCTCATTTTTTTAGAACCATCTACTACACCACCAAGAGTGTTTATACCTATTATAAGTATTACGAATGCTCCTGCTGTGAATAACATACCTAAAGCCATTTTAGTTGGTATAGATAAGTCTCCTCTTTTGCTCTGTCCTAATTTTAACCATAATTTAGCCATTAAAGGAGCAAATATAACACAAAGTATAGAGTTGTAAGCAACTAACCATGGAACAGGTATAGTAAAGCTTCCGTACTGTCTCTGAACTAAGTCATTCATTAATATTGAGAATGAAGACTGAGTCTGGAACCATGCTGACCAGAATAATACAACGAATACGAATAATATAACCATTGATAATATTCTTTTCTTTTCAGTCTGAGTTAAAGGCTGATGTTCAACAACTTCTTTTTTGCCAGCTTCTTTAGCTTCTTTAGCTGCACCTTTACCATTAACTGGGTATTTAGCTACATCTCCTAATAGTTTTGGAGCTGTTAAGTATATGAATATAGATACACCTATCATTAATATACCGTTCATTAAGAATACATATTTATATCCAAATGAAACTATTTCACCTGTAGCTGCTATTTCAGCGAACCACTGATCTGCTATAAGACCAGATATTATTGGACCAAAGAATGCACCTATATTTATAGCCATGTAGTATAATGCGAAAGCCGCATCTTTTCTAGTAAACTCTGTAGGACCGTAAAGAGAACCTATAAGAGCACCTATCTGACCTTTAAAGAACATACCGGCCACTATAAGAATTATAAGACCTGACCATATACCAGCTACTGTTGCTGGAGCGAAGAACATAACGATAAATGCTAAACCATTTAAGAATGAACCTAAAATTAATGATTTCTGAATTCCTAGATAGTTATCTGTTATCCATCCTCCAAATATTGATCCCATATAGTTTATTGCTGTATAAAGACCTATTATTGATGATGCCTTAGCTACACTAAGACCTAAACCGTTCTGCGCAACATCTGCAGTCATGAAAAGTATGAATATAGATGAGAACGCATATCCACAGTGGCACTGTACACCTGTTGCTATATTAGCAAGCCACAGTCCCTTTGGATGTTTCTATTTTTCTGTTGACATAAAAATCCTCCATTAGTGTATTATATATTTCCAATCACATAAGTGATTATCGACAAATTTAATTACTTATTCCAATGTGATTTTATGCCATCCGTTTAATTGGGACTCAAATCTCCCTTATTTAAGTCCCAACCATCCAATATAATATTATAAAATCACCCTACTTTTCTATACACAAATCCCTCAATTTGTGATGTCAAGAAGTTAACACAAAATATCATTTTCACAAAACTTATAAATTCCGTATCAATAATCTTAATTTAAAGTAAAATTCCTTTTATGAAACTTTTTGCAATATTATGTTTTCTCCCTGATAGTTTAAATGCTACCACTTATCCAATATACTTGTCTATATTATTTAACATTTCTAGGATATAAGTTTATTATTGTTTATCTATTATCAATATAAAAAATATATTAATCTTGTTAAACAAATTTATTTTTCATAATTTTCCCATATATTTATAATTTTTTATACATTTTTATTTGTATACTAATCATTTTCTAGCAACCTACAACTTTATATCAGTGTTTTCAGTTGTTTCATTGATTTTATCCTATGCTTCACTTTTTTCTCAAAAAAATATTTTTTAGCACAATCAAAAAAATAAATCGATGATAGATTAGCTTATAACGTATCATCGATTTATTATTTCTATTCAGCTATATAATTTTTTGATTAATAATTTAAACTATCTTCTACTCAACACAAGCTTCTTTTGGTAATTCATGAACTAACATTTCTTTTTCAGCTATAATATCTTCTATTGTTTCTTTTGTTTCCATAAGCTCTTCAAGACTCATAGCTTCAAATTCCTTGTGATTATCACTCGCTACATTTATTCCCTGATTTCTCAAAAAATTATCTACTTTCTCCTGATTTTTTTTGTACGCATAATACCCAACAGCACATACACCTACACCTACTAATGCACCAGTTAAATGGTCTTTATTTATTCCATTTAGCATATTTATCACTCCTTCTATTATTTTATTTATCAATAAATTTTAATTTATTGCCATATTTTTCACTATTTTATAGCATCTTTGTATAATTTTAAGCTTCTAGTATCCATTCCAATATAAGAATTATCTTCTATTCCATCAGAATATAATCTTCCACTATAACCAGTCATTCCTCTATCAGAAACCATAAATGATTTTCCCATAGAATTTCTTTCCAACTCTATAAACCTTTCCAAAAATACTCTAATTATACCCGCACCTTTTGACAACTCATTATCTGTCTTTACTGATACATCAAAGTATTTATTTCCATCTCTATTTTTAAACTCTCTTACAGATATCATAAGCCCACTATAAGATAGTTCAATCAAATGCCTTCCAAATGTAGTCAACCATGTAACAGCCGACGGAAGTAAAAATTCACCCTTTGTAACAGAATTTATTAAATACATAACAGAAACGACTTCTGGATCAAAATAACCTCTTTCATTTATTTCATTGTATGCATGCTCACCAATAGCTCCAATAGTTGTACCTACAACTGCCCAATTAATAAAATCTGATATTCGTTGGTTCATTGTTATGTACTTAGATATTCCCCCTATTCCAAGCATTGCAAGTGAATAACACGCCATTGGAGGTAAATTTTTCTTTTTTGATTCATATATCAATCTTATTGGAATCATATCATAACTCTTTGAATAAAGAGCTATCACTCTGATTATCACTTCATCTTCAGATATACGATATGGATTATATTCTATAAGAATTGATTTTGTTATATCTGTATAATTTGCTTTATATATTTCATCCTTTTTTACAAGATTTTTCATCAATTCCTCTCCATTTCTAAGAGGATGAGAAAGTTTTATTCTTATTCTTCCTTTTATCTTATGTGCGATAACTATAGTGGGATTGTTCATATTTTACACCCCTCTCTCCATATTGAAGAATAGCAATCTAAGAGAATTGGCAACTACTAGTATTGTACTTGAGTTGTGAAGTACAGCTCCGAAAAATACAGGAAGTACTCCAGCTGCACTAAGTATAAGTCCTACACTATTTATTCCTATTACCATTCCAAAGTTTTCTTTTACCACTTTCATAGTCTTTTTAGATAAATCTATTATTGTAGGTAGCATCATAGGGTTATCTCCCTGTATTGTAATATCCGCTGCTTCCATTGCAACATCTGTACTTCCACCACCAAGTGCTATACCAACATCTGAGTATGCAAGCGCTGGAGCGTCATTTATTCCATCTCCAACCATCATAACTCTAGAGCCATTAGCCTGATATTTTAAGACCTCGTCTGCCTTATCTTTTGGTAGCAGCTCAGCCTTGTATCTATCTACTCCCATAAGTGTAGCAACTTCTTTTGCCTGATTTTCTAAATCTCCTGTTAATAAAAGAATATCGTCTACACCTTGATATCTAATATTATTTATAGCTTTTCTCATATTATCTCTCATCTTGTCTTTTATTGCGATTATTGCAGAAACCTTTCCACTATAAGCAACATAAATCAAGTTTGATCCTGCTGTAGATAATTTCTTTTCAGCTTCTTTTACATTTTTAATATCTATTCCTTTTTCTTTTAGGAATATTTTACTTCCTACATAAACTTTTTCACCATCTATATCAGTTTCCATACCTCTAGCTATATGAGTTATAACTGGTCCATGTACTGGTATTTCAATTCCTCTTTTTTCCACTTCTGTTATTATAGCTGTAGACATAGGATGAGATGATGTTTCTTCAGCAGCACCTGCTATTTTTAAAACATCATTTTCACTCAACTCAGAATCTAATACCTCTATATCTGTAACAGCTGGTTTTCCTTCTGTTAATGTTCCTGTTTTATCAAGTATTAAAGTATCTGAATTTGACATAGCTTCTAAATAGTTACCACCTTTTATAAGGACACCATTCTTAACCGCATTGTTTATTGCAGCAGAAAATGCTGTTGCTGTAGAAAGCTTTATACCACAAGAATAATCTATTATCATCATATTTAAAGCTCTGGCTGGACTCTTTGTAACCATGTAAATTATTCCAGCAAATAAAAAGTTAAACGGTACTAGATAGTTTGAAAACTTATCTGCATAATCCTGTATTGGCGCTTTTTTAGATGCTGCATCTTCTACTAAATGTATTATTCTAGAAACTACTGTATCATCTCCAGCTTTTTCTGTTTTAACAGTTATATTTCCAGTCTTAACAACTGTTCCTGCAAACACCTTTTCTCCAGGCTTTTTAACAGCTGGAACAAACTCCCCTGTAACAGATGCCTGATCTACTACTGCTTCTCCTTCTAGCACTTCACCATCTACACATATTTTTTCACCAGTATGTATAACTACCTTGTCATCTTTTTCAATATCATCTATAGACACTTTTTTTAGAATTCCATTTTCATCTATTGTCCATACTTCTTCCTCATTTACTGAGAACATTTCTTTTATAGAATTTCTTGTTTTTTCCATTGTATAGATTGTCATAAGTTCTGCAATATCTGATAAAAGAGTTATCATAAGTGCAGACTTATCATTTCCAAGCATTAAACTTGCTGCTATCGATGTAAGTGTAAGAGTATCCGCATTTAATCTTTTATTTTTTATAGCCCCAAATACACCATTTTCAATTAGTCCCTTGTTTAGGTATATAGATGCAAGTGCAGGTAAAGTTAAAAATCTACCGTATCTTCCGTATCTATCGACATTATAAATATCTCCCCATCCAAATCTACCTTTTGCCATTGAATATCCAAGTACAGCCGCATTTAATCCTAATCTTTTTAATATATCTGCAGATGTTTCATCATTCTTTTCTGAAATATCCATATTTGTATTCTGCTGTTCTCTCATAGCTGCAAATACCTTTATATCGTATTCTGCTATTATTCCATCTATAAAGTTTATTACTCTATTTTCGTCTACATCTTCTTTATAATTTATAAGAACAGAACCAATAATCGTATTAACAGCTACTGTATCTACAAATGATGATGATTTCATCTTTTCTTCTATCTCATCTTTATAATTTGAAAGGTACTTTAAAGCTTCACATCTAAGTCTAATTCTTCCATTTATTCTATGCTTTATAGTACTTTTTAGTAATAGGTTGTTTCTACCCATTTTCATTCCTCCCTTCATGAGATTTAAGCTAATTTTTTTATTGCTTCATCAAGTTGTTGCTCAATAGTATCTACAACATATTCTGTATTACTTTCTCCATATTTCTCTATTAAATCTAAATTTCTTAATCCTATTTCTTTTATTACTTCAATCCAATTTAATATTTTTTCTTCATATACTTTTTTCATATCATAGGTAATTAATATGCTTCCAGTTACTCTATTCACATCTATACTTTCTATTCCGTTCAATTTTTTCAATGCCTGATGTAAATATTTTTCGTAAATCATATACTCTTCTGGAATATCCTTTAAAGAAGATACTTTAAATCTAATTCTTCCAGGAATACTGTGAGCTACCTTTATTTTCATTAATTTTGATATAACAATTTTCTTTAACATTCTACACCTCAACAAACTATATTTCTTTATATGCCCATCTAGCCATTGTGTATCCATTTGGAAGCATTCTAGGAGCAGTTCTTATTCCTCTAATTGCAAATATAATAACTGCTATCAAATAGATTGATTTTATATCCAATATTCCCTTAGTCTTGTTGTAAACAGCTAGATTTAACACTTCTTTCATATTTGATAGCTCTCTAGTAACTAAAGCATCTTTTTTTTTATTAATTTCCTCTTCTAAGCTCAAAAGCTTTACAATAGCTGCAGTAAGCATATTCGGATCTATCTGATTATAGTCGTAGTTTATTAAAAGGCTTCCTGTTACAGCACTTGCCTCTACATGGCTGATAAATTTCACTTTTGACAACTGACTTGTTATATAATCAGCTAATGTATTATCTCCCTTTAATCTAGGTACTCTATATCTTATTCTACCTTTTATACTATGCTTAACCTCTACCACCCCAATAAAATCAGGAACATTTACATTATTTTTTTTCTTTCCACTAGCATCACTTATGACCTTCCCTGCTAATGTAAGCAATGCCAACCTCATTATTCTCTTGCGGTACATTTTCATCCCTCCTCTTACACATGTATTTATAAATGGATTAAATTTGCAAATACAATGTTTTTTATAACATAATATTATATTCTCATTTTTATTGAAATTTCAATACTTTGAGCCTAATCGATATTTTTTATCAACTTCTCTATAACAATCTCTTATTTTTTTAATTTTTTCATTTTCTCCTATCACCTTGACAAAAAAAGTCAAGCATATTATTTTATAATTAATATTCACTTTCATTTATTAAACACTATTTGTATTTTAGGAGGTTGATTATGAATAATGTATTGATAGCATTTTGTTTTACACTTGTAGCTGGACTCAGCACTTCTATAGGGAGTCTGATAGCCTTTCTTACAAAAAGTACAAATAAAAAATTCCTTTCTGTAAGCTTAGGTTTCTCAGCAGGTGTAATGGTTTATGTATCTATGATAGAAATTTTTCCAGAAGCTCAAAGCTCAATTGCATCTGCTTTAGGAGAACGAATGGGCTCAACTCTTACCGTTGTAGCTTTCTTTGCAGGAATGTTTGTAATAGCTATTATAGATAAATTAATTCCTTCAGAAGAAAACCCACACGAATTAAAGTTGGTTGAAGACCTAGAAAATAAATCAGATAATAATGCAAAACTTTTAAGAACAGGTATGTTTACAGCCCTAGCTATTGCTCTACATAACTTTCCTGAAGGGCTAGCTACATTTGTATCAGCATTAGATGATCCTGCACTTGCACTTCCAATAGTTTTTGCAATAGCAATACACAATATTCCAGAAGGAATTTCTGTTTCAATACCAATCTATCACGCAACAGGTTCAAAGAAAAAAGCATTCCTATATTCTTTTATTTCAGGACTTGCTGAACCAATAGGCGCATTAGTTGGTTGGCTAATACTTATGCCTTTTATGAATGAAACAGTATTTGGAATAATATTTGCATCTGTAGCCGGAATAATGGTATTTATATCATTTGATGAATTACTTCCAGCTGCTAGAGAATATGGAGAGCACCATCTTTCAATATATGGCTTGATTTCTGGTATGATGCTTATGGCTGTAAGTTTATTACTTTTCGTATAATATAGATATAAAAAACGGGATACTGCAATAATCTGCAATATCCCTTTTTATTATTTTATTAAATTTTATTCTCTCACAATAAATTGAATTTTATCAAATTTTGTTTCTAAGTCTATAAATTCTTTTATTTTGTTCTTTTTATCTGATGAAATATCCCTGCTTAAATATACAATTACATTCAGATTTTCATGCTGCTTTTCTTCACTAGAATCCCATTCCTTCAAATATCCAGCACTAACTTCTGAAACTTCAGGATATATAACGCCCAACTGTTCACTAAGCTTTCCTACATCTAATGAAATTCCACTTATTCCTATTGGCTCTGTTGTATCTTCTTTTTCCTTTTCAACCATTTTCATAGCAAAAATTAAACTTGGAATTATTATTATAGCTGTATTTCTGATAAGTACTGCTCTAAATTTCTTTTTCCGCTCATCATCTCTTTCAGTCTTTTGAGGTACCTTCATAATTAAAAGACCTATTATTGTCGCTAAACAAATAAAATATGTATTTATTATAAACAGATAAAGCGCACCTGCAAAATACTTAAACGACTTTATAGCTATACCGTATCCCGCTGTACAAAGAGGTGGCATAAGTGCTGTAGCTATTGCAACACCTGGTATTACATTTGATTTTTCTTTTCTAGTAAATCCTATTATTCCCGCAAATCCACCAAAAACAGCTATTAAAACATCCCATATTGTAGGTGTAGTTCTAGCTAAAAGTTCTGGTGAAGCTGTTGTTATTGGAGTTATTGTAAAATATATTGCAGAAGTTATAAGGCACGTAATTACCTGGAATAAAAGTCCTAAAATAGAGTCCTCTGTTTCATCTATATCACCAGTTGCAATTCCGTATCCTATAGCCATTATAGTACCCATAAGTGGCGATATAAGCATCGCACCAATTATAACTGCGGTTGAGTTCATATTAAGCCCGATTGACGCTATAAATATTGCAAATATCATTATACAAAGATTTGTTCCTCTGACTTCTCCACCGCTTACTATTCTTTCATGTATTTCATCATAAGAAGCTGTATCACCATGTATACTAAAGGCTAACTTTAAAACATGTTTTATATGTTCTTTCATTATCTCTCACTCCGTTCTTATTGAAAATTCATCCTTTTATTATATTATTTTTTCCAAAATATCTCAACATAATAACATATTAATAAAAAAGGACTATTGCAAATCTGCAACAGTCCAATTTTTATCTAGGCTATTTTTTATTCTTTTTAGATTTTCTAAGCAATGCAATTAATACAATTGATGCAATTAAAAATACACTTCCCCAAACAATTAAATTTCCATTATCCCCTGTTTGAGGTGTTTTATTATCATTTTTAGATGAATTTGTTTTATCATTTGAATTAGGTCTATTAGTAGTTATTCCACTGCTATTTCCAGAACTATCACCACTATTAGGTTTTTCTGGTTTATCCTGATTTTCTGATTCTTGCTCACCTGTTCCAGGCTTATCGGGATTTTCTGGATCAGGTTTATCAATTTCAGGCTCCTCAGGTTTATCTGGTTTAGGTTCTTCTATCTCAGGTTTTTCTGGACTAGGCTTTTCCGGTTCTGGAGTTGGCTTGTCTGGATCTATTGGTGGTTTTGGATCCGTAGTTCCTCCTCCGCCACCTCCACCTTGTTTTTTATTGTTTTCAATCTCAATTTTTACAAGCTGCTTATCCTTTTCAACATTGAAATAATACATATTATCACCTTCTGGCAATTCATACCCATCTGGTGCCTTTACCTCTTTTAATGCATAAGACCCTATTGGAAGTATATCAAATTTTATCTTTCCATTTGAGTCTGTTATATGGTGTTGAGTATGGAATAAATGATATTCATCATCTAATCCTCTGTAGTATAGTTCAAACTCAGCACCCTCAAGCATAATATTTTTATCATCTGAGTCTACTTTTATTATCTCTACTGGTGCATTATGTCTAGGATCTATTTTATTTTTTACCGGAGCCAACTCAATATCTAAATGCACTTTTTCTACTTTAAACTCTATTTTTTTAGCATAGCCAATCATATATCCAATTGGCGCTGCTCTTTCTATCCAATAGTACTCTCCTAAAGGAAGTTTTAAATTTATCTCTCCTTTAGAATCTGTGATATATCTATAATCTCCATAATGTTTCCACTCTGAATCTTCGTCTTTTTTAAACAACTCAAACTCAGCACCTTTTAATAACACATCTTGATTATCTGCATCCACTTTTTTCAGCTTAACTGAGCCAATAGTTTTGCTGTTTGTAATTTCTATAGTATCCACTTTAAAGTCTAACTTTCCTTCAAAATTACTTTCGTCTACTATAATCTCGTGATGAGTTTCATCCAATGCATATCCATCAAGTGCTTCGACTTCAACTATATGATATTTACCACCTACTTTTAGATTTTCAAATGTAACTTTCCCATTTTCATCTGTTTCCTTAGGTGTACCAACTTTAGTTTCTTTTAAACTTGTTCCACTTCCTTCTACGGAATAAAGTTGGAATTTAACACCTTTTAGCGGTTTATTATTTTCTTCATCTTTCTTTATTACTTCTACAAAACAATCTTTTACACTTTCATCTACTTCATTTTCAACGTCTATTTCAGCCCATTTATTTAATTTCAACGAGCTTACTTCTTTTATATTTTCGTCTAAAATAACTCCATTTGGAGCTTTTATTTCTTTATATAATATTTTCGCTGCATTATCGCTATCGATAAATTCTTTAGGTAGAATTAATTTTATCTCGCCCTTAGAATTTGTAACAGCTTCATCCGTAGAATCTACTTCATCTTTATTAGATGTATATTCGTATATTCCATCTGAAATCTTTTTAAAATGCAGTTTGTTTTCTTCACTTTCGCTTTCTTTAAAGAAATTAAATGTAACATTTCCTATAGGTATACCCTTGTCTTTTACAGTCTTTTTAAGATATATACCTGTTTCACCCTTTTCATTTTCGATGGTTATTTCTACTTTATCTGGAATAGAATTATCTTCTTTTTCCTTTACTTCAAAATAATACGGCTTAGGATCTTTTTCTAAAAGGTATCCTTCTGGTGCCTTTTCTTCTTTTATAGCATATTCTCCTGGTGGTAGTATAAGATAAATTTTTCCATCTTTATTGCTTGTATATTCACCGCCATACTCTACCCAATGCTCATTTCCTGCACCATCGATAATTTTTTTAATTAAAGTAAATTTAGCTCCACTTAAACTTATATTATTATCTTTTTTATCTACTTTTGTAATAACAACTTCTCCAAGTGCACCTTTTTTATTTCTAATCCGAGGAAATAAAACTGGTATTGGATTACCATCTTTGTCAAATGAATCCTTATTTATTTCAAAGTATATTCTACTTTCGTCTAAAATATATCCATCTGGAGAATCTATTTCTTTTATAAAATAATTCTCATTCCAATCCAAGTTGTCAAATACAACATTACCATTAGAATCAGTTGTCTTTGATTCTCCAACTTTTACATCTACGTATCTAACTTTATCGGGATTATTTGGATCGTAGTCTGGATCTCCTGGATTTATTTTTTCTACCTTTTCATAAAATAATTGGAATTTTGCGCCTGCAAGTGCAGCTTGAGTTTCTGAATCCATCTTATGAAGTTTCATTATACCCTTTAGATGACTATTTTCAACTTCTTTAGATACATATAGATAATCTCCATCTAATATTCCTTCATTTAAATCTGTTGCTGTTTTTACAATTATCGGCTTATCTAATTTTTGATACCCTTTTGGAGCTTCTACTTCGGTAATCTCATACTCTGTAGTTGGTTTTAATCCTGCTATTTTTAGCTCTCCATCAGATGAAGTGTACATTTTAGAATCAAAATCTCCATCTATAACCTCGTATATATTTTTATCTTGATTATATTTTAATTTTAAATTTTCTGTTGCTCCAACTTCTTTTATAGTAAAACCTGCTCCACTTAATTTAACTTTTTCTCCATTTGAAGTACCGTATTTATCTATTTTTATACCGTAGCCATATTTTTTATTACTAGTTCTTTTTATTAGCCCTGGAATCCTGTCCTCCCTAGGTTTTTCAGCATTTTCAGGATATACATAGTCATTTATAGAGAATAATATCGGACTTTGGTCTAGTATATATCCATCTGGAGCTTTTACTTCTACCATATAGTACTCTTCCATATTAAGACCTTCAATTTTACCATCTCTGCCTTTCATATCCTCAAGTCTAATAACTCCATCTTCATTTGTAGTACCTATAGCTAAACATTCATCGTATTCATTTGCTAATCCTGTGTCTATTATCTTATCACTATTTTTTAATTCTTCAGGATTTGGATTTGGTTTTTTACTACCGCCTCTTTCCATAAATAACTTATATGTAGCTCCCTTAAGACCTTTACCTTTTTCAATCTTAGCTCCATCATAAAGCCAGCCACTTTTATACTCACCATCTAGCTTGCCAACTGCCATTCCTTCTATATTTGGCGCACCTTGATCAATATCATATTTTACTAAAGCTATTTGAGCTTTTTTCTTGTAGTTATTTATAATATTATCTTTTACTACAACGCTACTATCACTCAAACCATTATACAATTTTACATACTTACCACTATTTCCGGTTACAGAATTATTATCATTTATAACATCTTTTAGAGTAATATCAAAATAAAAACTATGGTAATCTCTAGTATAATTATCAGGTGCAATCATTTCTGCTATTGAATAATGTCCAAGAGGTATATTTTTAATCTCTAAATTACCATTTTCATCTGTAGCAGCTAGGTTCAATTTATCTACACCAGGTATAATACTAGATTGATAGTTTGCATAGTTTATAGTTGATTCTAGATGCTCTTTTATTGTATTAGGAGTATAGAAATAATCTGTTTTAGAATTTGATATATCTACAATTTCCCATTTGTTTATATCGTCTGGATTTTCTTTCCATTCTTCCTCAGTTCCTATAAATCTAAACATTGCAAATTCTGCATCAGAAAGATTTTTTCTACTTATACCATCTTGCTTCGTAACTTTTAAATTTGCTGTTCCAGGGTTATTTAAAACTCCATCCTCTCCATTTATAAGAACATGTTTATCAGAGTCCATTCCTTTTCCTGCTGTTGGTAATTCTTTTGACAATTCAAAAGTATATTCTGAATCTGATAATACATATCCCTTTGGAGCTTCAACTTCTTTTAGTTTGTACTCCCCTTCATCTAATCTATGTATGCAAAGATTTCCATCCTTATCTGTAATCAACTCATCAGAACCTTTATCTGTTTTCCAATATATTTTATGACCATTTACAACCTGACTTTTAAAGCCGATTACTTTTACATAATTATTATCTATAGTCTTATCTAGATTTATTTCTTTGGCGGATACTTTTTTATAAAGCTCAAACTTTGCGCCCTCTAATGGACGCTTACTTGTTGAATCTCTTTTTATAAGTTTTACAGATCTAGATATGTTTGGAATAAGCTTGTACTCTACTCTATCTGTTTTTGTCTGCAATTTAATTGGAGTTTGGTCTAAATAATATCCATCTGGAGCCTTCTGTTCAACTAGATAGTGCTCGTGACTTGAACCTAGCCTTTCAACATCTAGCCTTCCATTTTCATCTACATCTAAATCTACAATTTCTCCTTTAAAGTTTAAATCAGCATCTTTTCCTGTATGTGAATATACATATGACATACCACTTTGACTTGCATCTTTATCAAAGAATCTAGCTAAATTGTCGTCACTGATAATATCCGTAACCTTTTTATTATTTGCTTTGCAATAAATCTTAAATTTAGCTCCGGATAAACCAGCTTTATTTGTTTCTACATTTTTAATATCTTCTACACTATTTCCATTATCAAATATCTTATCTGCCTTTTGTAAAATAAGAGATCCCAGCGCAAAGTTTCCGGTTATGGTATTTTTGAAGTTTAAATCGTTTACTGTATCCTCTGATGAATACTCTTTACCACCTATAGTAAGCTTTACATCATTGTGATATGTTGTAACAGAAGTGTTTATTGATTCTGATTTATACTTTATAGCAAACCCAAACACTTTATTATCTTTATAAAATTCAGCTGTTTTTCTGTATCTTTCCGCAGCTGCTTCCCATTTTTCTTTATACTTCATACCATCTCTTATATAAATATCCTGATCTTCTGGAAGTGATTTCAATGCTTTTTCTGTATTTTGGTAGTCACTAGACATTGCTATAGTCTTTCCAGATGAGTTTACTTTTAAATCTTTTACCTCTTCCATAATACTAAAATCAGGTAGAGGAACTATTAACCGACCACTCTTATCTTTTAATGAAAGTGTTGGTTTTACTCTTTTATCACCTTTCCATAATTTATAGCTAATATCCCATTTTAAAAGACATTCTCTCGCTTTTGCCTTACCTTCTTCGTCATTATAATCCCGCAAAGATGTTCTTCTAACTAAATCTCTCAAATACTCGCTATTTCTTTGAAAATTCTTTACCGGTGAATTTTCTCCGTTAATAGACTTTATGCTATTTTCTTCAGCTTCTTTAGTTAATTTATCTAATCCTTCTTTTGCCCAATTATATTTACTATCTTCATTTGTTGCCATTTCCCAGGTAATACCCTTTGAGCTATCTTTAGTACCTAAAATACCTAAATTTATTATGAGCTTTTCTTTTTTAGACTTTAAATCCTTCACTACTGTCCAACTCAATGGAGTATCTTTTACTTGCTGAATTACTTTATTTATTGAATCACTATTATTAGCATTATCTCCATTTATATGCTTAAATTTATCCGCTGTTATATACGTTTTAAATGATTCATTTCCATCATACTTATCATCACCATCAGATCCATTCTCTAAATGATTTGTTCCTAATGTTATCATTGGTAATTCTACATAGAAAGGAGCATTTACATATCTTCCTTCTTTTGTGCTATAAAATTTCTGATTTGAATCTAAAGTATCTTCTACTATGCAATATCCTGCACTTTCTGATGGCTCAATCCCATCCTTTAAGAATTTTTCCCCTGACTTTTGTAGGTCATCAGCATACATAACCCTCCACTCTATCTGTGGTGTTTTCATACTGTCATCAGACGTATCAGATACTTTTCCTTTTCCAAAAGGTATTGGTTTATTATTAAATGGTGGTGGGAGAACAGGTGTCCATCCTTTTCCACCTTCTAAGTTTGGATATATTGGAGTAATAGTTTCACTAGGTGTAACTGTTATACTTCCAGTTTTACCACTAGCATCTATTTCTACGTTATCCATAGTAGAATTAAAACTTCCACTTCCTTGTACCATAGCCTCTATACTATTAAGGTCGAATAATCTTATATACTTATTAAAAACTACTTTATACTTTAATTCTCCCGTATTTACATCGTATGTAGCTATTCTATCTCCTACTTTTATGCCATTTATTATTAACTTACTTTCAGACTTTAGTGGTAAATTTAATCCCTTTATTTTAAAAACTGTTGTTTCAAACCAATTACCTTCATCCCAAATAATACCAATATTATCTTTTGGGTGCCAAGCAAACAAGTATGTAAAACTATCACCAAGTGATATAGTTATATTTCCTCCTTTGTACTCTTCCCCATTTATAAACACTTTTATATTCTTTTCTATCTGATTATCTGGGATTTTTTTATTTAGGTCTGCTTCCTCTTGCATAGATAAATTTTGTAAATTTATCAATTCAATCTTTTTCATTTCTTTTTCCGGAACACCATAAATTTTTTCTTCTATTTCTATATCATCTAGATTTGGCTTCATATTATCAAGCCATTCAGGTTTATCCGGCCAAGCTACAACATCATTCTCTTCATTTGGTTTTTCATTATCATTTTTAGATTCTTCTTTTTCTTTATCTTTTGATTCTTCGTGTTTATCATTTTCCAAATTCTCTTTATTCTCTTCTTTTGGATTTTGTTTATCCTCCTGCTTCTCATTATCGACTTCTTCAGTTGATATATCCTGGCTGCTATTCTCTTCACTACGATAGCTTTCTGCCTTATCGGTATTCTCATTTAACTCAAATGCAAATATTCTCATATCAACTGAGCTTAAAAACATTGTAAGTGCAAGAGCTAAGGTTATTATTTTATTTCCCGCAAACTTCATTATTATTTTTTCCTCCATTTTAGATAAGTCAATTAAATTAATTGCTTATAACTTAGCTTTATTTGAAGTTTTCAAATTGGTTAAATTTTTCAAAAAATAAAAAATGCCTAGAGAATCTTAAACCTTTTTTTGGTTTTAATTTCAGCTTTCTCTAAACATAAATAATCCCTATAATTGATAAAATTACGTTTTTATTTTACCCTCATACGTAATTTTTTTCATACTGTTGTAGCATATTTTGTACCACCTCTAATACAAAATATTTTATTAACTAAACTAGTATACAACTTTTTTGGGCAAAGTCAAATAATTTTTATTAAACTTTTTGAAGAATACTGTATCCTTTGAAATTTATGGCTTTTTTTGCATCAAATTATCATTTACCGCCATTATTTTCTTATTTGATAAAAATTGTCATTTTTATCACTATTTGATTTTTCTTTTCTATTGACAATGATTATTACTTTTTGCTATCTTGTTATTGTAGAATTGATTTTGAGGAGGAAACGATTATGGATTTAACAAAAGCTCAGTTAGAGCAAGAATATACAATAAAAGATATACAGACAGATGATGAGGAACTTAACGCATTCTTATTCTCACTTGGATGCTACAGCGGAGAAAAAATAACCGTAGTTTCTAAATTTGGAAAAAGCTATGTAGTATCTGTAAAAGACGGTCGCTACAATATAGATGTAAATCTAGCAAAAGCAATTTTAATATAATAAATTTATTTTTATTAATTATTTAGGCAGTAATGTAATCATAAAATATATTTTTAATGGGATTGGTTTTGATCGCAGTAAAAAGGAGGAGGATTTAAAACATGAGGATAGCTTTAGCAGGAAATCCAAATAGTGGGAAAACCACTATGTACAATT
>Oklahoma_p2__coassemble_622_pt1 | contig 27922 bp, 27 predicted proteins | sample Oklahoma_p2__metabat2_high_PE_021 | metagenome-assembled genome bin Oklahoma_p2
TCTCCTAATACTATGTTTCTTATTTTACAAGTATTCATAATTTATCTATCTCCTACAAGCACGTCCATAACTCCCTGAATCGTACTTACTTCGGCCTCTTTATATACCTCAAGCCCAAACTCCTCTATCGTCCTACTAGTCACAGGACCAATAGACACAAGCTTCTTACCTTCAAGCAACTCCTTATAATTCTCTCCTGCAATCTCAACAAGATTCTTCACAGTAGAGCTGCTTGTAAACGTAATATAATCCACATCAGATTTCAGTACATCCTCTGCAAGCTCTCTACTCTTCTCATCTATAACAGTCTTATAACTAAATACCTCTGTTACCGCACAAATTTCCTTCAACCTATCTGCTAAAAACTCTCTAGCATTTTCAGATCTAGGAATTAAAATTTTATCGCTGTTTTTCACAGTCTTTTTCATCTCTTCAAACAGCGACTCTGCCACAAATCTTTCAGGCACTATATCGGCTTTTATACCTCTCTTCATAAGTTCCTCAGATGTACCTGCTCCTATTGAACAGACTTTAACTCCAAAGAATACCCTAGAATCAAGTCCCATATTGTCTAAAGTTTCAAAGAATAGTTCAACACCATTTCTACTTGTAAATACAATATGTGTATAATCTCTTAAATTCTCTATCTCTTTTCTAAGCTCTGTATCGTCATTTTTCTCAATTTTGATAACTGGAAGCTCTACTGCCTTTCCTCCAAGAGAACTTATTTTTTCAGAAAGGTCGCTGCTCTGTTTTCTAGCTCTAGTCACAACCACTTTCTTTCCAAATAAAGCTCTATTTTCAAAGAAATTCAGCTTATCTCTCACCTTTACAACATCTCCAACAACGATTAATGATGGAGCTTTTACCTTTTTCTCCTGTGCCACTTCATACGCATTCTCTAAATCTGTAACAACTGTTTTCTGATTGTATCTAGTAGCCCAGCTTACAAAAGCAACTGGTGTTTTAGGATCTCTACCTTCTTCTATAAGTCTATCACTTATATGTTTAAGGTTTCCTATACCCATTAAAAATACTAGTGTTCCCTTGCAGTTAGCAAGTGCATTCCAATTAATTTCCTTGTCCTCGTCTTCTCTTAGATGTCCTGTAATTACATGGAATGAAGACGCATAATCTCTGTGAGTTATTGGTATTCCTGCATAACAAAGTCCACCTATTGCAGAAGTTATCCCCGGTACAATTTCAAAGTCTATCCCTTCATCGTAAAGTACCTCGGCTTCTTCTCCACCTCTACCAAAAACATACGGGTCTCCACCCTTTAATCTAGTTACAATCTTTCCTTCAAGTGCCTTTTTAGCGATTACCTCGTTTATCATATCCTGTGGGAGTATATGATTGCTCGATTTCTTCCCAACATAAATAAACTCGCAATCTTCTTTGGCCTCTTTTAAAAATTCATCATTTGCAAGTCTATCGTATATTATTACGTCGGACTTTTTGATACACTCAAGACCTTTTAAAGTCATAAGCTTTGTATCTCCAGGCCCTGCACCTACAAGATATACCTTTCCTTTCATCAAAAATCCTCATTTCTATCTATTTAATTTAGTTTATTCTTCTCTATGCTTTTCCAAAACAAGCTTAGCCAACTTACTTCCAAGCTCTTTTGGATTATCTTTCTCCCCTTCAAGAGATGCAACAGTTATCTTTTCTCCGTCCTCATCTCCAAAAATTCCAGTAAGGATCAATTTTTCTCCGTCTACCTCACAGTATGCACCCATTGGAATATGACAGCTTCCGTCTATTCCAGCAAGATAACTTCTCTCTGCATCAGTCTGAATCTGAGAAATCTCGTCTCTTATAGCATCTATCATTTTTTCAAGCTCTTCATCATTTTCCCTTATTTCTAAAGCAAGTGCTCCCTGTGCTGGTGCTGGTATCATTAAATCTACAGGAAGAAATTCTGTTATCTTTTCCTCTAAATCTGCTCTAATTACACCAGATGCAGCTAAAACTATCCCATCTAAATTTTCAGATTCGATTTTAGATATTCTAGTTTCTATATTTCCCCTTATTGGAACAATATTCAAATCTGGTCTTTTTCTTAAAAGCTGATATTTTCTTCTCTTGCTCCCAGTTCCTATTGTCGCTCCTATTGGAAGTTCATCAAAACTATTTAACCCTTCTCTAAGTATAATTACATCTCTCGGGTCTTCTCTCTTTGGAACTGCTGCAAATTTTAAACCTTTAACCACCTCAGCTGGCATATCCTTCATACTGTGAACAGCTAAATCTATCTCACCTTCTAGTAGCTGACTTTCTATCTCTTTAACAAAAAGTCCCTTATCCCCTATCTTATCTAGTGATAAATGTAGGATTTTATCTCCCTTTGTTTTTATTATCTTAACTTCAAACTCAACCTCAGGGAATTTTTCTTTTAATCTATCAATCGCCCAATTTGTCTGTATAAGCGCTAAATTACTTCCCCTAGTTCCTACTCGTATCTTCATTTTTATCGCCTTTCTATTTATTTTTGTAGCTTTTGTTTACTAAAATTGTTGAGAAATATGAAATCTTATCCTCAAGTCCAGCCTCTCTTAAATCCTTATATACAACTTCTCTCTCCTGAGATGAATTGCTGACAAGTATTGCATTGTCAATTAATCCATACTCTTCTAACTTAGCTATTACTTCCTTAAAATTCTTATAAACCTTCATCAAAACTATGCAGTTGTAGTTCTGAAGTATAAAGTCTAACTTTTCCTCTTCTATTGTGCATGGAGTCACAACAAGTGCATCTGTATCCATAACTAGAGGGAAATTATTAGAAGATGCTATATTAGAAAACGAAGAAATTCCAGGTATTGTAACCACTTCCACATCCTCGCTAAGTCTTTCCATTATATAGACATAAGTACTGTAAATCATTGGATCCCCAAGAGTTACAAATCCTACATCTTTTCCATTTATATTTATCTCATCTTCTATTTCTAGAGCTATCTCTTCCCAAGCCTTTATCTTCTCTTCTCCGTTAAAATTCATCGGGAAATGTCTCTGTCTTATCTCTAAATCCTCTGGTAAATAGTCTTTAACTATCGACAAAGCTAAGCTTTCTCCACCCTTTTTAGGCTCTGGAGTAAATAGTATATCTATCTTTTTTAAAGTTTCCACTGCTTTTATCGTAAGTAACGAGCTATCTCCAGGCCCTGTACCTATTCCGTAAAATTTTGCCATTCTTTTCTCCTCTAAACCTCTTCAGCTTCTAATGCGTGCTGTACAAATTTCTGCTGAATTTTTTCTATCTCTCCAAGTCCTTTTAAATGAACTTCTGTTTCTATTCCTTCAGACTCTATTATAGTTTTCCAAGAGTCCTCTTCATCTCCCGCCATATCATTCTGTGCATGATCTCCTGCAACAAGCATAAGTGGCATAAGGTGTACTTTTTTAACATCTCTTTCTTTTAATCTTTTCACTACACTGTCTATTTCTGGATAACCTTCAACAGTACCAACATATACATCTGCACCCATATCTCTAAAATAGTACTCTATTGCAGGGTATGCACTGTGGCTTTCGTGGTCAGTACCATGTCCCATAAGAACAACAGTTGAATCCATTTCATCTGTTACCTCTTTTACAGCTTCAACAGTTTCTTTGTAGTCCTCTATTCCGAAAAGAAGTGGTCTACCAAATTTTATGCTCTTAAATTTATCCTTGTACTCAGTTATCTGATTTTTTAATTTCACATATTCATGTCCACATATTATGTGTAATGTCTGGATAACTACTTCTTCGTATCCCATTTCGTAAAGTCTATCCATAGCCTGAATTGGATTGTCTATTTCTATTCCATCTCTTTTTTTCAATTTATTTATTATCATATTAGATGTAAAAGCTCTAAAGAAATCATATCCTTCAAAAGCAGCTTTTATCTTATCCTCAACTGCATGTATAGTTTTTTCTCTAGTATCGTGGTAGCTAGTACCAAAACTTACAACAAGTATCGCTTTTTTCATGTACCTAATCTCCATTCATTTAATAAAATTTTATTTAATCTTTCAAAAAACTAGCAATCAAATTTTGCTTCGTCTTTCCAAATATCTAGTATCTCTTCAATATCTTTTAATTCACTCGTCTGATTTGGATAGTCCATTCTATGTCTTTTAAGAACAAGCACATCTATTCCACATTCCTCACAGGCGTCGATTTTTTCTAAAAATCCACCTGCAGCTCCACTTTCTTTAGTCAGCATAAGGTCTATATCGTAATGCTTAATCATTTCTACATTCATCTCTTTTGAAAATGGACCCTTCATCGCAATTATATTATCCGCATTAAATCCAAGTTTTTCACATTCTATAATAACTTCTGATGTTGGAAGCACTCTAGGGAATAATTCTATCTCAGGTAAATTTTCTCTATACTTAGCTAAATTCTTGCTTCCAGTTCCTATAAGTATTCTCTTATATCCACCATCTTTAGCCATTTCACACATCTCATCAATACTATCTGCAAAACGACAACCTTTATAATCTATCTCTTCAAGTAAAGATTTTCTCTCATATCTTATATATCCTGTATCCGTAGTTTCTGCAGCTTTTATAGCATTTTTTGAAACCTCTGTAGCATAAGGGTGAGTTGCATCTATTATGAACGAAACCTTATTTTCCATAATGAATTTCTCCATATCTTCTTCACTCATCTTCCCAAGATGAATTTTCTTCGCAATGCCCTCAGCTAAATCTTTTCCGTATTCAGTTGTTACAGAAAGTATATATCTATTACAAAATCCTTTTTTATTTATTAATTCGCATATTTTTATGCTGTCTGAAGTACCACCTAAAACTAGTACCAAAAAATCACTCCCTTTTCTAAACTGTATACCCTCTAGGAGTTATCATCATATCCTTATCTATAAATGTCGATTTATTTCCTACAATTACCATTGTAGTCATATCGACTATTTCAAAATTCATCGTATCAAATGTACAAATATGCTTCTCTTCTCCTTCTCTTCCTGCATCTTTTACAATTCCAACAGGAGTGCTTCCATCTTTAAATTCTCCCATTATTTCAAAGGCTCTAGCTAAATGTTCACTTCTTCCCTTGCTTCTTGGGTTGTATAAACAAACTACAAAATCTGCCTCAGCTGCAAGTCTTAATCTTTTTTCTATAACTTCCCAAGGAGTTAGAAGATCACTAAGACTTATATGACAGAAGTCGTGCATTATCGGCGCACCTAAAACAGAAGCCGCTGCAATACTTGCAGTTACACCAGGTACAACTTTGACCTTAATATCATCGTCCTCTTTGACAACAAGCTCAAGAATAAGTCCTGCCATTCCGTAAATTCCAGAATCTCCACTACTTACAACAGCTACATTTTTTCCTTCTTTAGCTATTTCGACAGCCATCTTACATCTGTCAATTTCTTTTCTCATACCATTTTGTACGACTTCCTTATCAGAAATCATATCTTCTATTAAATTAATATATGTCTTATATCCAACTATTACATCTGAATTTTTTATCGCCTCAATAGCTTCAAGAGTCATGTACTCTTTTCCACCAGGGCCAATTCCTATAACGTAAATCATAACTTTATCCTTTCATTCTGCCAAAAGCAAAAGTTGTTCCATTATTTTTATACTTATCCGAAATAACATTTCCACTTAGGAGATATGCTGAAGGCTGTGCAACAGAATACACTCCAGTGTTTTTCTTTACAAATTCCGATTTATCAAACATATAATCACAAGTGCAAATCTCGTCTACATCAAATAGATTAAACTCTGCACAAAGAACTTTTGATAAATCTATCATACATTTTTCGTCTTTTTTTATAATCAAGCTCCCTGTCTTTACAATTGCAGCTGGATGTATATTGTTCAAAGCAGAAAACGTAGAAAACTCTTTAATCATTTTTTCAGTTTCTGTATTCTTTCTACACCCCATCCCAAGTGCAATTCTTCTTGGAACTAGCTTTATATAGATTAAATCTTCTTTTTCTTCATTATCTTTCTTTATATTATAAATAATCTCATCTACCCAACATCTAAGCTTATCAGTAACTGAAACGAGTACATCTAGTTTTGCTATTGCATCAATCTCAGTTTTTTCATCTATCAACTCAAATCCAGATAGATTTAGACTATCTTTTTCACTTTCATAATCCGAATCAAAATATATCCCCACTCGCTTGTCATCCACAAGATATGAATTTACAAGCTTTGCAGATTCTCTAAGGTTTTCCACATATCCACCGATTTTAGACACAATTACATCTAAAGCACCCTTTTTATTAGTGTCTGTAGATGTTGTAATCACTGGATTTGCGTTTAAAACATCTGCTATTTTTAAAGTTATTTCATTTGCTCCTCCTATGTGTCCACTTAGTAAACTAATCACATTATTCCCATTATCGTCCACAACCAACACAGCTGGATCCTCAAACTTACTCTTTAAAAATGGAGAAATACATCTAACCGCAATCCCACAGGCAGATACAAAAATTATACATTCGTATTTATTAAAAAGCTCTCCTGTAAGCTCTTTTATCCCTCTCTTTTGGAAAAATACATCTACATTTTCTAGCTCTAAAGCTATTTTTTCTGCAGTATTTTTTCCATTTTCTGTAACAGCTATAATAGCTATTCTTATATTTTTCTTAGCAATGACGATATCTTTTTTAGATATTCCATTTTCTAAAATCCTGTCTACTTCATTCTTTAAATCAATATTTCTCTCTATAGAAATCGCATCTGAATCGAATTTAGTTTTCTCCATCTTCATTTCCTCTGTACTCGTGTACAAAATCTTTATCGTATAGTTTAGAGTTGTTGTAGTCCTGACCTAAAAATCTTCCAACCATTATAAGAGCAGTCTTGTTTATTCCATTTTCTCTTACCTTTGCTGCAATGTCTGTAAGTGTTCCTCTTAGAGCCATTTCATCTGGCCAAGTAGCCTTATAAACTACTGCAACTGGAGTATCTTCTGGATATCCACCCTCGATTAATCTTTCAACAACTTTTTCTATTTCCTGAACAGATAGGAAAATAACCATAGAAGTCTGGTGTTTTGCAAATTCCTGTATAGACTCTTTTTCTGGGACAGGAGTTCTTCCTTCCATTCTAGTTATAATCACACTCTGAGAAATTTCAGGCACTGTGTATTCAACACCAAGTGCAGAAGATGCACCTAAAAATGAGCTAACTCCTGGAGTACAGTCAAATCCTACATCGACTTTATTTAGCTCCTCAACCTGTTCTCTTATTGATCCGTATATAGAGAAGTCTCCAGTCTGAAGTCTTACAACCTCTTTATTTTCTCTAACTCCTCTTTCCATAACATCTATTATTTCACCTAAATCCATAACCGCACTATTGTATATTTCACAATCTTCTTTACAGTAGTCTAATAGCTCTGGATTTACTAAAGAACCTGCGTATATAACTATATCTGCATTTTTTAAAAGCTTGTAACCTTTTAAAGTTATAAGCTCTTTATCTCCAGGTCCAGCTCCGACAAAATGAACTTTACTCATAAGCAAACCTCCAAATTAATTTATTTTTCTGCTGATATTAAAAAAATAGGGTTCTGTGGTTTAAAATAATCCCCACTACCCAATTTTTCTAATTTTGATACAGACACCATGCTTACATCTATATCCTTAAATCCCTTATTTCTTAAAAGCTCTAATGCTTTATAAAAAGTGTCTATTATAATAAAATTGGCGCATAATTTTCCACCTTCGTTTAAAATTTCATATGTCCAATCCACTATTTCCTCTAATTTTTTTGCAGTCCCTCCTATAAAAACAGCATCAAACTTTTCATCTGTTTCAAAAGGAGCATATTCTTCTAAAATCTCTAGATTTTTCACACCAAATTTTTCCTTGTTAGCCTCAATCAGTTCAACTGCATGCTCGTGTCTTTCAACAGCTACGACCTTCATCTCAGGATTTTTTAACGCTGCTTCTATACATACGCTCCCTGTTCCAGCTCCGACATCCAGAAAACTTTTGGCATTTTCTATTTCTAGCTTAGAAAGTGCAATCGCCCTAACTTCTTCCTTTGTTATTGGCACTTTACCTGTAATAAAGCTACTATTTTTCATTAAGTTTCACCTATTTCCGTAAAATCTACTTTCAATTTATATGTCTATTATTAATATATCAACTATTGCTCATCGTCTAATATTACAACAATATTCATATCGTATTTTTCTATTTTTAAAATATCCTCTGGTTTTCCAATGGTTATTTTTTCATTATCGTATGAAAGATTTTCGCCAACAGCCATAGTTTTTTTCAAATCCCTTTTGATTATTTCCCGGGCAATTTCTCTAGGCCCAATCTTTGAATCCGTAACCATACACACTTTACTGTGAGATAGCAGATAATCAAAATCCGGCTCTCTTCCATGACTGCTAGTCATATATAAATCGTTCATATCTACTTTTATTCTCGAAAACATATACTGCATTGAGCTAATCCCTGGAATTATTTCCATCTTTTCATTATCTACATTTTTGCTCAGATATTTACCTATTCCGTAGACAGACGGATCTCCAGATGCTATAACAGTTATATTTTTTTCTATATTTTCATTTATATAATTTTTTATTTCCACTAGATTAGCACCTAAAACAATTTTCTCGCCACAAAAATTCTCAAAAATCTCAAGATTTCTCTTACCACCGATTAATACATCAGATTCAGCGATAATTTTTTTGCCAACCTCAGTTATATAGCCATCGTTTCCAGGTCCTATCCCAACTACATTTAGCATATCTTCCTCCAAAGAATTAAAACTCTATCAACATTTTATTTTCTAAAACTGTCCAACATTTCCTCGGCATTTTTACTCTTTCCAAGTACTGTCTTATCCATTTTAAAAATAAATACTTCTATCTCAATCTCATTATCTACATGCATCTCTGCTCTTTTTTTACACTTTTCGCAAATTATATCGAAAACTTCTCCAAATCCATTTTCATATACAATATCTGTAGCTTCCTCAGTTGTAAGGCAAGCATCAATCTTTCTCACTAAATCTGTTGAAGCTCCCATCAAAGCTAAATTTGCTATAAGTATCTCATTTCTAGCATCTGCAACCTTGCTGTGAGTGTTAAAAATTCCTGCAGATAATTTTATAAATTTACCAATATGTCCAGCCAAAAGAATTTTTTTAAATCCCATTCTCTTAGCCTCCATTAACATATATCCTAAGAAATTGCTTGTCCTAACAACAGAGCTATTTTCTCCAATCCTATCTGAAATAAAGCTCTCTCCATGATTTCCTGGAACAAGTATAATCTTATCCATTCCAAGCTCTTTTTTCATATTAAGCTCTATTGAAAGCGACTTTTTCCAACCATCATCGCTCATTGGCTCAACAATGCCGCTTGTTCCAATTATAGATATCCCACCTACAATTCCAAGTCTAGGGTTGAATGTCTTATTTGCAACTTCTTCTCCCTTAGGAATAAAAATAGTTATCTTTATTACTTTTTTTCGATTATCTAAACTATTTTTATCGTTTAATACATTTTCTCCACTTGCTTTTAAAACGGACTCTACTTCTTTTGCAATCATCTTCTGTGGAACTGGGTTTATCGCAGGTCTACCTGGTTCTACACTCAAACCTTTTTTAGTGATAATTCCTACTCCATCTCCAGAAAACACACAGAATCCATCTCCTTCAAAAGAAAAATTTTTCTCGCTTTTATCTATCTCATCTTCATACACCCAAGTTGCCTTTGCAAATATCTCTATCCCATTTGTGGCATCTATATCATCTCCACCGTCTTTTTCTACAGAGCAGATTGAATAAATTTCTCCCGTATCCTCATTCTTTTTAATCTCACTAGAAACAACAGGAATAGATAAGTATATCCCCTTTGGTGTGTCTATATTTACCGTATCTATTTTTTCATTAGTTAAAAGCATATACACAGCAGCCTTTGAAACTGCAGTTGCACAAGATCCTGTTGTATATCCTCTTCTGTATTTTTTTCCGTCTATATATACAAATTCTTCCATAATACAAACTATCTCTCTATGCTGTAAAGTATAGCATTGATTATTGCAGCAGCTAGATTACTTCCACCCTTTCTTCCTTCAGAAAGTATATATGGTATATCTGTTTCTGCAAGTCTTTCTTTTGACTCAGCTGCTCCAACAAATCCAACTGGAACACCTATAACAGCATCTACTTCCATTTCACCTGCTTCTACCATTTCTATAACCTTAAATAATGCTGTTGGCGCATTTCCAAGAACAAAAATCTTTCTTCCTTTGTCCTCAGCAGCTATCTCAACTGCGGCCATAGATCTTGTAATCTCTTTTTCCTTAGCTCTTGCAACAGTTCTCTCATCTGCAACTAAACAAGCATAATTACAACCTAATTTATCTAGCTTTCTCTTGTTTATCCCACTTAAAGCCATAGTAGTATCTGTGTAAATACTAGCCTTATTTTCAAGAGCATCCTTTATTATCTCAGCTGCATTATCAGATATTTTTAGAATATCTAAATACTCAAAATCAGCAGTTGTGTGTATCGCTCTTTTTATTATTTTTTCTTCTATTTCACTTTTGTACTCGTATCCAGGTCTTATATCATCTATTATTCCCTGTATAATCTCAAAACTTCTCTCTTCAATCTTCATAGGGTTTTTAATATAATCCAAAAAAATCCCTCCTTTTATTTTTTATTCGTATCTTATTCCACCTTTGATGATATCTAATGTGTACATATCTGAATAAACTTTGTCTATTTCTCTTCTTTTTAATTCAGCTATCATCTCAGTACAATCAAAGTCTTTATCCACTAAAATTCCGACTATTGTACCACTATGTGCCACATTTACTCCAAATCCACCACATTTATCAGATACCTCGATAATCTCATGTAGATACTCTTTTTTACAGATATTTTCGTTTGCTAAACTACTAGCAGTACAAGCTCTACCAATCATCTCTCTATCTTTTTCAGTGAATCCTTTTTTAAGCATTCTAAAAGCATTTTCGATGATTTCTCTATTTCTCATCTTTGCCTCTTTGTACATTCTATTTTTTCTAAGGTCTACAGTGTTTAAGTATTTATTTGGCTCAAGCAGTAAAACTTTCATATCGTCTATATACCCAAGTTTTTCCTTCACTTTACCCTTAACTGGGTTAAATATTACATTATCTTCCATAAATACAGAATCTGTAGGCTCTATTGATGATGCTATTTCTGCAATTTCTTCTGGAGTCATTTCCTCACCTATTAGATTTAATGCAGCTCCTATAGCAGCTCCTATATCTGCAGTTGAGCTACCCATTCCCTTACTTACAGGAACCTCACTTATTATTTTTACAGATAAATTGTTTAGCGTTTCAACTGGTATATCGTATTTTTCAAATACTTTTCTTATAGCCAATCTTGATTTTTTTACATTTCTTATGTATATTTTCTTTTCTGTTCCTTTAACTCTTTCAGTTAAATCCTCTTCCTCACCATCTTTTCTCTCTTCAAGGTAAACTTCTGAAAAAAGATTTACAGCATAGGAGCAGAGGTACTCTTCATTTCCTATCATTCCCTGAACAAACTCTCCACAAGAAGCAGGGCATTTTGCGTAACCTTTCACTCTATTCACCCAATACAGATCTAAGTGCATCTACAAGTACAGTATTTTGTTCATGATTTTTAATAGCCACTCTAGCAAAACTAGAATCTAAACCAATAAAATTAGACGCATCTCTAATGAGAAGACCTGCCCTTTTTAATAAATTTTCTTTCAAATCCAATACATTTCTATTTTCAAATCTAACTAGAATAAAATTCGCATCTGAATTAAATGCCTTTATTCCATCTATTTTATTTATTTCATTTATCATACATACTCTTTCTTTAGAAAAATACTCCTTGCTTTTTCTTATGTACTCCTCCTCTTTAAATATAAAATCAGATGCAGAATCTGCAAATGAGTTTATCGTCCAAGGCTCTTTTTCATCGTACATTTTTTGAAGTAATTCCCTATTTGAGCTTATTCCATAACCTAGCCTAATTCCCGGTATTCCAAAGAATTTTGTAACTGCTCTAATTATGAATAAGTTCTTTGATTTTTCGACCATATTTACAAGACTTCTATCTTTTTCAGAGTCAGCAAATTCGATAAAGGTTTCGTCCACTATAAGCAACTTCCCTTCTTTTTCCGCAAATTCCAATAGTTTTTTTATTTCTCTAACAGATCCATCTGGATTGTTTGGATTGCAGATAAATATACTATCAAATTCGTCTTTTCTTCTGTAAATTTCGTCTAAATCAAGTTTAAAATCTTTCTTCCAATCCATCACAAAATCTACTACACTTAGACCTGCAAGCTCTGCACCTTTTCTATACTCAGAAAAAGTTGGATTGATTATAGCAAGTCTTCCTCTTAGATTTCTCATAAGGAGGTAGATTATCTCCGTTGCTCCATTTCCAGGAATAACTTGACTATCATCTACTCCAAGGTAGTCTGCTATATTTTTTCTAAGTCGTCTGTATTTTATATCTGGATATTTTTGTAAACTATTCACCCCAGCTGCGACAATCTTATCCATACTATCTACAATAAATGGATTGATATTTGAGCTAAAGTCGATAATTTTATCTGCTTCAAGTCCATAGAGTTCGGCTGCTGAATTGATATCTGCTCCATGAACTGAGTTTATATTAACTTTTTCTTTGTTGAACTCTTTTTCTTTGGTAGATTTATTTTTTTTATTAAAATTATTTTCCATCAATTCTTTCCAAACTCTCCTTTTAACAGTATTAATATATTATATCATAATGCAAAACAACGCTGATAAAATTAAAAGTGCATTAGCTGTTGTCGCATACATAAGCTTATTCATTCTAACTATGTCGTAGTTTTCTAATTCTCTTTTCTTATCTCCAATAGTAGGCTTGTATACTTCCTTCCCAAAGTAGATATTTGTTCCACCAAGCTGTACTCCAATAGCTCCAGCTGCTGCACCTTCTGCAAATGCACAGTTTGGACTTTTGTGATTTTTTCTATCTCTAATCGCTATTTTAAACGAGTTTATTCCATTCATACCGCATAAAAATGCTCCTAAAGGCATAAATATCGCAGTTAGCCTTGCTGGGATAAAGTTAGCCACATCGTCTAATTTTGCAGACACACATCCAAGGTTTAAATATTTATCATTCTTATATCCAACCATTGAGTCTAATGTGTTTATCGCCTTATAAGTCATTGCTCCTACAGGGCCGAATAAAAATCCGTAGAACATCGGCGAAATTGTTCCATCTACAGTATTTTCGGCAACTGTTTCAACTGTAGCCCTTATTATCTCAGATTGGCTAAGATTTGTAGTATCACGACCTACTATATATGAAAGCTGCACTCTCGATTTTTTTATATCTCCAGTTTCAAGTACGTTGTAAATTTTTGTAGCCTCGTCCTTTAAACACTTTGTAGAAAGTGTTGTGTAGATTATAAATGCACTAACAAAAATTTCTACATATTTATTGAAGCTTGCAATCTTTACAATCAATGCTGTAACAAGCGCTGTTGTAACAACAGGCACTAACCACATCAAAATTCCCCAATATTTTAGAGATTTCTCTGATTTCGCATGCTTTCTTATAAATTTTTCTGTCTTGCTTATCAACTTACCTATAAATCTAACTGGATGCGGAAACCAATACGGATCCCCAAACACCAAGTCCATTATGTACCCCAGAATCATAATAAGTATATTTGCAAAACTATATCCAATCACAGTAAAAACAACCGTACTTGTTACCTGTGGTGTAAATAAATTTCCCATAATCAAAATTTCCTTCTATTATCTTTCACAGTTTTTAAGTATATTTTCTATACAATCCAAATTGTTGTAAAAATGAGTGTGAAGATATGTCGCAAGTGTATTTTTCTTGCTATATCCTCCTTCCCATTCATCTACAACTTTTCCATCTCTAATTTTTCTCATCTTATAAGCGCATTTTTCGTCACTTTTAAATATTGAATGATGGAATTCGTGCCCTCTTATACAATCTCCTTCTTTTGAGATAACTGTCTTTTCTATGGCTTTTCCTTCACAGTATCCAAATCTTCTAAGTCTAGGAGTCATTTCACTGACACCTTCAAAAATCCCAACCATACTTCTTTCAACTCCAGACTTATCTATAATAGATTTTCCTAAATACATAAGTCCTCCACATTCTGCATATATTGGAGTATTGTTTTCGTACAAGTCAAATATTGATTTTCTTATAGACTCATTTTTCTCTAATTCCTCAGCAAAAATCTCTGGAAATCCGCCACCAATGTAGACAAAGTCACACGTCGGAACCTCTACATCCTCAAGAGGACTAAAGTATTTTATTTCTATTCCAAGTTTTTCAAATATCTCTATATTTTCTCTATAGTAGAAGTTAAATGCCTTATCATGTGCAATCGCAACAGTTTTTCCCTCAGCTAATTCAAATAAATTCTTCTTTTCCATTTCCTCAGCTAAGTCAAATTTGCTGACAACCTCTTCGCTCTCTGATAATTCTATAATTCTATCTACATCTATATACTTTTCAATTTCATCCGCAAGAGATGAGAATTTCTCAGATAATTTTTCAACCTCATCCATTGGAACAAGACCTAGATGTCTTGATTCAAGTGCAAATTTATCATTTGGTGGGAAGTATCCAAAAACTTCTAGCCCACAGTATTTTTTTACAGACTCTTTTATTATATTGAAGTGGCTTTCAGTTTTTACATTATTTGCAATCACACCTATGATATTTACATTTTTGTCTAAATTTAAATAACCTAGTACTGTAGCTGCAGCAGATGCAGCCATTGCCTTACCATTTATCACTAGTATTACTGGAGTTTTGGTAATCTTTGCCGTGTAAGAACTGCTACAGTTATCTATATCAGTTCCAAATCCATCATAAAGCCCCATAACCCCCTCAATCACAGAAATATCGGCATCCTTTGATGCAGTATTTACTATGTATTTAATCTTTTCATCGTTTAACATATAAGAGTCTAGGTTTCTAGAATCTCTACCAGTTATAAAAGTATGAAAAGACGGATCTATATAATCAGGCCCAACCTTGTATGGCTGCACCTTTAGATTTCTCTTTGTAAGTGCCCGCATAATCCCAAGCGAAATTGTAGTCTTTCCAACTCCACTCGAAGTCCCTGCAATCATAATTTTTTTCATATTTAAAATCTCCTATTAATTAATAGCATTGACTATTTACTTGCTTGAATTTTTAACTATTTCGTATATTTTTTCCATGTCTAAGTTTTCTCTTAGCATATCCGCAAGTCTGTCATATTCTCTATTTTTAAACTCTTTAAATGATTTTACCTCACTAGTTATAGCTTCTAATCCCTTCTCAGCTCTTATTGTGTTTAGAAGAGTTCTAGTAAAATCTATCTCATCAAAAATTCCATGTATGTAAGTACCTACAACATTTCCTTCTGAATTTGAACATCCTATTAAACAGTTCTCAATATTTTTATCTATTAAACCTGTAGGCTCACTCGCAAATATTTCATATACACATTCATCTAGTTTTGTTGTAGTTCCCATATGTATTTCATAGCCTTTAACTTTTTTTCCTGATACATCATTTAAATAGCCTTGCACATTATCAGAAATAACTCTCTCTGTCTGCACAGTAGTTTTCTCTTTTTCAAATTCTGTAACAGTATTTAAAAGTCCTATTCCTTCTACCTCTAAATTGTCACTTTCAACACCATATCTATCTACAATTTTTTTGCCAAGCATCTGGTATCCTCCACAAATTCCAAATACTAGCTTTCCTCTTCTAGCACATTCCTTTATCTGTTCCTCAAGTCCAGTTTCTCTTAAATATTTTAAATCATCTACTGTACTCTTAGTTCCTGGAATGATTAGCATATCAGGATTTCCAATAGACTCACCAAAATCAACATATCTAAGACTTACATCACTCTGTGTTTCAAAGATATTGAAATCTGTAAAGTTTGACATATGTGGAGTCCTAACTATTTCGATATTTATATCATTTTTCTTTGTAGCCTTTTTGAATCTAGTCGTTACGCTGTCCTCATCCTCAATCTTAATATCAGAATAAGGGACAACTCCCAAAACAGGTATATGTATAATATCCTCAAGCATCTTCACGCCTTCAGCAAAGTACTCTTTTTTTCCTCTAAATTTATTGATAATTACACCTTTCACTCTTTTTCTCTCGTCCTCAGTTAAAAGTGCAAGTGTACCTACAATAGAGGCAAATACTCCACCTCGATCTATATCAGATACCAAAACAACTGGAGCATCAGCAATTTGTGCCATACCCATATTTGAAATATCTCTTTCTTTTAAATTTATCTCGGCACAACTTCCTGCCCCTTCCATAACAATTACGTCATACTCATTTTCTAAATCAGAAAATGTGTCCTTTAAAATATCTACTAACTCTAATTTATATTCATGATATTCAGAGGAGTGCATCTCTCCAACGACTCTTCCTCTAACAATCACCTGACTTCTATGATTTCCGCATGGCTTTAATAGGATTGGGTTCATGTCTGCTTTTGGTTTTATCCCTGCTGCTTCTGCCTGAAATACCTGAGCTCTTCCCATCTCTAGTCCTTCATCTGTGATGAAAGAGTTTAGCGCCATGTTCTGTGGTTTAAAAGGAGCTACTTTGTATCCGTCTTGAGCAAAAATTCTACACATACCTGCAGCGATTATACTCTTTCCTACATTGGATGCAGTTCCTTGAAACATTATTTTTCCTTTCAAAAATTTCACTCCTTTCAACGTATAATTTTCCTATCTTATATTATACTATTTAACAACGATAATAATTATCTTTTTTAATGATTTTAATGTTATTTTTCTCATTTTATTTTCTGTTATATAGTAAATTGAATAATATTTTTAATTTTAGTTTTATAACGTATTATTTTTTTAGGTTTATTTTAAGTAATTAATTGCATAAAAAATACGATTATAATTAATTTTTGCAATCGCATTTTATTGTTATTTTACAAGTATCTATATAATCTGATTACTTGTTAATTTTTGAATAATATTTTTCTATATATGATCTTTTTCTTTCATTTTGTGATATAATATGGATCAATTACTTGAAAGGATGTGAATTTTATGATTTACAATGTTGCTGTCGAAGAACTAGTTTGTGATGTTTTTGAAATCGAAGCAGATAGTCCTGAAGAGGCTTTAGAAAAAGCTCAGAAAATGTATTATAATGAGGAAATTATTCTTGAACCTGGAGAACTTTTAGATGTTCAATTTTCAATTGAATAAAATTTAATATAAAGATAGCATTAGATTACTAGTATTTCGTCTAATGCTATCTTTTATATTTTTATCTATTTTTAAATTCTTCAAGGTCTCCATCGTAGTAATACGATAAAAACTTAAACACATATTTTTTTAGTTCTTCTTTATCCAGCATAGGAGATAATACTACTGGATAACTTTTATTAAATTCAAACATTACCCTTCTTCCATATCTTTCATCCTTACCTAAATCTGTTCTGCTTGAATCCTTTATCTTTGATTTTAATAATTTACTAAGTCCAGTTTCATCTATTATATCTAAAATATTTTTTACAAAATTTCCATTCTTGCTTACGTTGTATTTTATTATGTAATTATATATATCTAGATTTTCCATAATCAATCTAGCATATTTATCTTTATTTTCCTCCTCACCAGCTTCAACGATGTACTTAGCTGCTAAAACTGCTTTATATAAATAGTTTTCCCAATCAAAATCCTTAATTACCACTAATTTAAACTTATTAAATCCCTCTTTTATCTCAGGGTATTTATTTAAAAGATAATCTCTTTTATATAAACACAAATATGAATGCCAAAATAGTTCATCCATATAAATATCTTCATTTAAATCTAAAAAATCATTTATAAGAATATCTATCATTGTTGAAAATTCCTCTATTTTAAGTTCATCGTCAGCGGATTTTTTAAAATTCCCCAAATACACTGGTATATCTGGAATTGAATTTATATTTACAGATTCATCAGATATATATTCATCAGTATTAACTTTATCATCTAAAAAATCTTGATAAAATTTTTCGTTTTTATATCCAGATTTCAATAATTTAATTTCCATTGCTTAACCCCCTAACTGTATCGACATATTTCTTAATAATATTGTCAGATATAAGGTGTATTACCTCATCAATATTCTCTAAAGTAAGTGAATCTATTCTTTTTGAATTCATTAATAAAAGTAGCTTCTCATCTAATGGACTTGAAATTTCACCGATATCACATAATTCTAGTCCATCTTCTGGTCGCTGCGTGTACTTTATTAAAAATGCAAATAATGCCTTTTGTAGTCCCATATATATGTATGGATTTGTGAGATTACTACCTTGAGCTAAATCATTAAACTGCATCTCTTCACTTTTATAAACTATTCTTATAGTTTCATGATCTAACTCTATTTTTATATCAGAATCTATTGTTTTATCTACTTTTTTCTCAAATAACTCGTATGGCTTTTTCTGCTGACCTAAATAATTTATTGTATTTGAAAACCCTATAGAATTACCTTTATGAATTACTATTTCGCTCTTATAGTCATCAAAAAATTCATTTAAATCTTCATTTTCTGCAAAACTAATATCTTCTGATGTTCTTATCATCGCTTGTATAACTGTTTTTTTACCTAAAGATAGCTTGTTCTTAGGTATTCTTAAAGTACTTCTTATTCCTTCTAAGTAGTAGTATTTACAATCCTTTGATTTTATTATTAAAACCATCTGTGCTCTTTTTTCTCTTATTAATTTTTTTATAAAAGTAGAACTTAAATCTGCATTTATACTTAATATAAACTCATTTGTATTTTCTTCTAATTCTATATCTAAATCAAACTTTGGCTTTTTATAGTCATCACTTGTATTTGTTAATAGTGGAAATGGGAAATTAGCTCTTTTTGTATATATCATCTTTTACACCTCCACAAAGTATATAAATTTTAATGCCTCATTAAAATTATCTGTTGTTTTTAGTTCTAATTTTATTTTTCCATCTACTATAGAAACATCTTTTATCATATTATTATCTACATTACATTGATTTCCTGTATTTTTATCAGTTATTTCTTTATAGTTTTTAACTATATTAAATTCACCCTCATATTCTTTTCCTTCGCCATCTATTACAGATAAAGATATATCACAATCACCATCTGATATATAATTATTGCTATTTGAAAAATCTATCATTATCATTTCTTTATCTGAAAGAACTAATCTCTTTACAAATTCTGGATCCATAGAATGTCTTACTCTTTTTCTTTTTACTTTATTTCCATCCTTAGGGTCTGATCTTCTTATTACTTCTTTTATACGCTCCTTTAATGTTTTTCTTGGTATTTTTGATTTTCCTGGCTTTTTACCACCTGTTTTAATTACTGTTGTTTCTTTTTTATTTTCATCCTTACCTTTTGTTGTTTTTACTGTAGACTTAACCTCTTTCATTAAGTCTTTCTTAAAATCATTTACTACAGAATAAAGTATATCTGACGTATCTATTTTTCCATCTGAAGGATTGCTTTCTCTTATATATTCAGCTATAACCTCACCTATAACAGTTGATATTTTATTTATAAAATAATTAGCATTTTTCTTTTCCGTATCATTTTTTATATGTTCAAATGATAACGCAGTATGTGACTCATTTTCTAATGATTTTAAAAATACATCTTCCTTATGTCCTTTTGGTATTAAAACCGCATTATATGGATCCCTTACATGACCTTTTATCTTTTTATCCTCTATCTTCATTCCTATTGTTCTAACAATAGCAGTTCTTCCCCGTTTTAAATCCTTGTTATACTGCATATATAGCTTAAATTCGTATTTATTTTTTCTTTTATCTTCTATAAAAATATCTAATGGTTCATAGTTTAGTTTTGTATCAACATATAATGGTGTAAAATTAGTTTTTATTTCTGATGGCTCTTGTTCTTCATAGTAATCTGTATTTTTAACAATATCTATTATACTATTTCTATTTATCTCCATATCGTTTACACTTACAACTAGAGAACCTTCTAATATAGCTATGAAGAAGTTATCACATACACTCCTTACTATACTTTTTAAATCATAAAATTCTTCTCTTAAAAAAGGTATTATTATTTTTAATCCTCTAGTATCTTTTCTAAATATCTCATTAAAATTATTTTCAAAAGGATAGTATATTTCATTTCCTTTTTCATCAATTTTTATATCTGTAAAATCTCCTGTTGACCTATAAAACTTATCCTTATATTTATGTTCTATTAATTGAATAGTTCCTCCTATGTGCTGGTTTCCAAATTCATCACAGTTAGCAAAGAACATAGTGTGTATATCTGATGCTGAGTTTGATGCTATTTTTCCAACACCATGAGAACCACCTCTTGAACCCTCTAATTCATGATCATCTTCTGTATGGTGCGCACCTTTTTTATATGCATAGGCTTGCCAAGTTCCTTCATTTTCACCACTTCTTCCATATTGAGCACCTGATAAACCTTTTGTATTACTATCTTCAAAAGATATATATTTTACAATATCTTTTTTAATACAGTCCTTCATATGCTCTATAGTTTCTCTAGCATACATATTTCCTTCTTCTAAGCTATGTATTCTTTCTTTTATTTCATCTATTCCAGGTACATTTTTTGCTTCTATTTCTCCGCATTTTATAGATACAATTACTTTTTCTTTATCTGGTAATTTAGCATCCATAGAATTCTGTATATTTTCCCTTACTACACCATCTATACCTCTTGTATAAAAGTCACTTAATGTCTTATGAAAATCTACCTCTTGTATTGCTGAAATTGTATCGAAATTCCATAAATATCTATCCATTATCTACTCTCCCTTTTTATTCGTTCTATCAAAAATATAATGATATCATATCTCAATTCAATCTTTATTTCAATCGTTTTCATAAATAGTTTATCATTTTTACCATATTTTTTCTTTTTTATTCATTACTTTAAATAAAAAAGCAACAGATTTTCTGCTGCTCTAAATAATTATTTTTAAAATTTTAATGGCTCCATCTTATCTTCTTCCGTAATCTCTCTAAGCACCCTACAAGGATTTCCAACAGCAATCACTCCACTTGGAATATCTTTAGTCACCACGCTGCCAGCACCTATAATAGTCCCATTACCTATAGTCACTCCACCACAAACTGTAGAGTTTGCTCCAATCCAAACATCATCACCAATCGTTATCGGTGCAGATGTACCAATACCATTTGCTCTTTGTTCAGCATCTATTGCATGACCTGCACAAGCTAAACAAACCCCAGGCGCAATAAACGCATTCTTTCCAATATTTACAGGAGATGTATCTAAAATCACGCAATTGTAGTTGATTATTGTAAGTCCATGTGTATGTATATTAAATCCGTAGTCGCATCTAAAAGATGGCTCGACAAATGTAAGTGGGTTACAAGTCCCAAAAAGATTTTGAAGAATCTCGGCTCTCTTTTCTGACTCATCAGGTCTACTCTGATTGTATTCCCAACAAAGACTCTTTGCTTTTATCTGTAATTCATTTGGCATATCTCTATAATCTGAACAATACTTTTGTTGTGTTTTCATTATCTCTAACATATCCATTTTTCACCTCTTAACTTTATTTACTAAAATTATAGAACACTAAAATTTCTCAATATATAACCTCTATCAATTTTTCATACAACTCAGTGTTATCATACACCCCATCAAACTCACTTGCTCCAACCCCCTCTGCAAACACCGCCATTGGAGCTGCTGTATGTGAAAACGAAGTAAATCCTACTCCACTCTTTTGAGCAAGTATTCTCGCAACTTCCACAGTTATAGGTTCATGGCTTCCGTACAATATACTCTCTTCTTTAGTCCTATTTTTTCTATTTTCAAGAGTCAAATTGTACGCCTTTTTTAACCTTTTATATTCAGATTTACTAAGTTCCAAGCTATTTTCGTCTGAATGTTTATGATCGTCATCTGAGTCCTCTTTTGCTTTTTCTTCCTTAAATACTAAAGGTTTCTTAAGTCCAAACACATACTCTATATCTTTTAGTACTTCTTTAAAATCAGTTTTTTCCTTTTTATATTTAGAAACATACTCCTCATTGAATCTATCACACGAAATCTTCTGTAATCCTAGATTTTCAAGGTGTGTGTCGTATTCTGAGTTTGAATTTCCTATTGCTAGCCCTCCTGTTTCATGGTCACCAGTAACGATAATCAGAGTTTCATCTTTGTGATTATTATAGAATTTAAGCGCTTCATCAACTGCATTGTCTAAGTCAATAGTTTCATGAAGTGCTGATGCTGCATCATTTTTGTGACAAGCCCAATCTATTTTTCCACCTTCAATCATCATGAAAAATCCTTTATCTTTTTTATCTTTATCAGATAAAAGATCTATTCCCTTTTTCACATAATCTGAAAGAGAATCAGACTCATCTTCTCCATTTTCCTGTTCGTATCTTTTGTCTATACTGTACTTCATAGCATCTGTTTTTTCTCTATCATCAGCTATTAACAAGTACTTTTCATCATTTGAAGAATTTTCTTTTTTAGAATTATTTCCCAACTTTTCAAATTCTTCCTCACTATCGGCCACAGTATATCCTTTTTCCTCGGCTATTTTTTCAAGACTCTTCTTATCTCCATTTTCTCCTTTTTTATCCTTAAAATCTCCACCTGCAAAATAGTCAAATCCTGTGTTTAACATCTCTTTACCTATTTCATAGTACCCTTTTCTAGATTCCCGATGTGCAGAAAATCCAGCAGGTGTAGCGTGATTTATATTCACAGTTGTAGCAATTCCAATCTTATATCCATCTTTTTTTAATTTCTGTGTAATTGTTTCGTATTTTTCTTTTCCATCTTCACTTACATTTATATTTCCACTTTTAGTTTTTTCTCCAGTAGCCATAGCAGTTGCTGTAGATGCTGAATCTGGAATTAGCGATGTCTTATCTTGATTTTGTATAGTTCCATTTGTGCTCAGTTTCAATATATCTAGTCCATTATTTCCCGTTTTCTTCAGGTAATAATCTGCTAGTTGCAGCTGAGAATAGCTCATTCCATCACCTATAAATAAGAATATATACTTTGGCTTTTTACCACTGTATTTTTCTTTAGATGTCGTTATTTCAACTGTTTCACTTTTTAACTCAGTGTTATTTATATCATTGTTTTTAGTTTTAATATTATATCCAAGCGAAAAACTTGCTATTAGAGAAATAACAACTGCAAATACTACTATTATTTTTTTATTTTTCATAATCCACTCCAAAATATTATTTTGTAGCTATTTTTTATCATTTATAATCTTTCTAAATCCGCTTTAATATTGCTTCAACTGGACAGACTTCTACACAGTTTCCACAGCTTAAGCAGTTTAAGTGATTAATTTTAACCTGATTCCAGTTCTTCTGATCTTCAACTATGCAATTTTGAGGACAGACTTCTATACATCTTCCACAGTTTATGCACTTATCTGTTACAAAATATCCTTTTTTCTCCTTAGCTTCCCCACCAAAAGAAAACTCGTGTCTTTTTATTGGTCTTGTTCTTAAATCAAAGCACTCACCTACGCCTTTTTCTATTTTAAAAACTGTAAGGTTCATTTTTGATTTTTCTGTTGGGTATATTTTTTTCATATACTCATTTTTAGAAAATAGGTATCCGATTTTTTCTGGCCATAATTCTTTTACATTTCCCCTTATATTTATTGAAACTCTTCCTAATGTAGAGTTCCCCTTCATAGCACTTAGAGCTACATTGTTATTTTCCTTAAGTCTTTTATAAAATCCTTTCCCCCTAGATGTTAGGAAGTATAATCCACTTTCATCGTAATCCATTATATCTATTGCACATGTAATTGGTCTATTTTTTTCGTCTACTGTCGCCATTATTATAGAATGTATTTCTTCTACTATATATTTAAAAATTTCTTCTGCTTCTTTCATATTTATCCCCACCTTTTGTTTTATTCTGATAAATATATTATATAATATATGACAAAAAAATCTCCTCTTTGATGTATATTTTTTAATATTTCTTAAGAAAGTTCTAAATATATTTTATCTATTCAAATTTTATTTATTTAGAGATATAATTAAAACATAAAAAATACTTTAAAAACATATTTTTTTAAAGTATAGTCTACACCGTTTAGATAGGAGATATTTTTATGAAATCAAATAATTTTTCTAAAATAATGGTAATTGGTTTTAGTGGTTCTGGAAAATCTACAATTTCAAAGATGATTTCTGATATTTTAAATATTCCCGTTCTATATTTGGATAAGGTTCATTGGCTGCCAAATTGGATTGAAAACGATGCAAAAACTGAGTGTAAGATTGTATCCAGTTTTTTAAAAGATAATGATAGTTGGGTAATCGACGGAAATTATTCTCATATGTCGTACAACGAAAGATTAGAATCCGCTGATTTGATTATTTTTATGAATTTTAATAGGTTTAATTGTTTATTTAGGGCCTTTAAAAGACTTTTTGAAAATAGAGGAAAAACTAGGGAGTCTATGGCAGATAATTGTATAGAAAAGGTCGATTTCGAATTTATAAAATGGATTTTATGGGACTCTAGGAAGAAATCCCAAACTGATAATTATAAATACGCTTTTGAAAAGTATGGAGATAAAGTAATCATTATAAAAAATCAGAGAGAGTACGATAATTTTATAGATAATTTTAAAAGTAAGTATCAAGTTTTTAAAGTCTAAAAAAGAGCTAGTCTACGTTGATTAGCTCTTTCTTCATATATTCTTATATATTCTTTTATTAATTTTTATATGTTTTTTAGTTCATCTCTTGAAGGAATTGATGTCTGTGCACCCTTTTTTGAAACAGCTATTGCAGCTGCACTCTGCCCAAAGTCGATAGCTTCTTCTATGCTTTTTCCTTCATTTAATGCAATTACAAGACCAGCAGTAAATGTATCTCCTGCTGCTGTTGTATCTACAACTTTTGTCTTTTTACAATCAAAGCTTTTTAAATTTTTTCCGTCATGCATTATTGCTCCATCTCCACCAAGAGTAGATATAACATAATCTACGCCTGTTTTATGAAGTTCTGTTACAGCTTCTTTGTATTCTTTAATATTGTTTAATTCTTTTCCAGTTAATGTAGCTAATTCTAACTCATTTGGCTTAATTATATAGCAACCTTTCCAAAGATTTACGTCTGGATTTTTTATCGCTGGTGCTGGATCTATTATCACTTTCTTTCCTTTTGATACAGCTATATTTTTTACGTATTTTACGGTATCTACTGGTACTTCAAGCTGCATAACAATATACTCTGAATCGTCAATTAACTCCATATTTCTATCAATCATATCCCTATCTACAACCGCATTTGCACCAGAGATTACAGTTATACAGTTTTGACCATTAGCATCTACATATATGTACGCCTGACCTGTGACATTTTCCTTTATACTTTCTATTCCTCTTGTGTCTACATTTACACTTTTTAGATTGTTTAATAGAATCTGTCCTGCATCATCATCTCCAACTGCCCCAATCATAGCCACATCTCCACCAAGCTTTCCTATTGCATATGCTTGGTTTGCACCTTTTCCACCAGGTACTTTTTTAAGGCTTTTTCCAAAAATTGTTTCTCCAGCTTTTGGCATATTTTCTACTTCTATTACATAATCTAGGTTAAGACTTCCAACTACTAAAATTTTGCTCATCTGTATCACCCTTTTCTTATATTTTTTAGAGTATTCTTTTTTATTATTATAATATATAATCTCTAAAAATATCGATTTTAGACAATAAAAAAGAGATATCTCATCTGAGATATCCCTTTATTTTAGGCTATATTATTTTGTATCTTATAAGCTGTATGCTGCTTCGAAAGCTTCCCACATTGCAAAGCTTGCCTGTCTAGCTCTCTTAGCATCCCCAACAACGTGTACTTCTGGAACGAATTCTTTTATCTGTTCAGATATTGGATCGTAGTTTCTAGAACCAAGTCCGAATAGTATGTAGTCGAATCCTTTTAACCATTCTTCTGTACCGTCAGCTCTCTGAACTTTAACGTCGTGGTCAGTTACTTCTAATATTTTAGTATTTACATTTATATGAACACCTTTGTTTTTAAGTTTTCTTATTAATGGAGTTCTATTTGGAGCACATACTCCTGTTAATAACTGTGGTAACATTTCTACTAATGTAACATCTACGTCACCGATACTAGCATCAAATCCTCTAGTGAATGCGTTTGGTCTAGCGTTTTCTAATACTGTTTCTGCAGTTTCACAAGCAACAGCTCCTCCACCTAGTACACAAACTTTTCCTTTTGGTATAACGAATTTTCCTCTTAAGAAGTCATGAGCTGTAAGAACTGGGTAGTCCTGAGTTCCTTTTATTGGTGGAACTAATGGTCTAGCACCTGTTGCAACTATAACTGCTTCTGGAGCAAATTCTTTTATGTTTTCTACTGTAGCTTCTTTTCCTAATACCATTTTAACACCAGCTTTTTTAGCTCTGTAGTTTAAGTGAGATAACCATTTAGTCATTTCCTGTTTACCTGGAGCTACTACTGCTAAGTTTATCTGTCCACCTATCTGAGTGTCAGCTTCCCAAAGTGTTACGTCATGTCCTCTTTCAGCTGCTGTAACTGCTGCCATCATACCACCAGGTCCAGCACCTACAACTAGAACTTTTTTAGATTTTTCAGCTGGAACTTCTGGATAATCATATTCAAATCCAACTCTTGGGTTTATATGGCAACGACACTGAGGTCTATCTGCAGTACGGCTTATACAGCTTCCTCCACAGCTTGCACATGGAGTTATTTCATCAAATAAGTTTTCTTTTGCTTTATTACATAAGTCTGGATCTGCTAATAATGGTCTACCTATTGATACCCCATCAACTAGTCCTCTTTCAACTATTTCAGCAGCGTATCTTATGTCATTTATTTTACCAACAGCATAAACTGGAACATCTACAACTTTTTTGATTTCAGATGCTTCGTGTACGTTTACACCTATGCTTTTGTTCTGACTTGGTATTATGTGTTCTAATCCTTCGTACTGAGTACCTCCAGAAACTTCAAACATATTTACACCAGCTTCAACAAATTTTGGAGCTAAGTATAACATATCTTCTAAAGAGTTTCCTCCTATCATTCTTTCATCCCCAGATATTCTAAGCATTATTGGGAAATCAGGACTTACATTTCTACGAACTTCTTCTATCATTTCTATTACGAATCTTGCTCTGTTATCTAGACATCCGCCGTATTCATCCATTCTTTTGTTTCTTAATGGAGATAAGAATGAACCTGGTAGCATGTAAGCATGTGCACAGTGTAATCCTACACCACCGCATCCTGCTTCTTCAACTCTTCTAGCAGCCTGTCCAAACTGTTTTATTATTTCATGTATTTCATCTACACTTATAGCACGGCTCACGTGGCAGTTAGCATTTGTATTAGCTGATGGTCCAAGTGGTGCTATATGTCTGTATCCACATATTGATTCTGGTCCTGGATGTATTATCTGAGGTATTAAAGTACTTCCTGCTTCTCTAACTCTTGTAGCAAATTCTCTGAACTGAGGAACTAAATCATCAGAATCTAAAGCAGTTGTATTACCCATATATTTATATTTACTATCTATTGTTACCGCGTCTATTGTTACATATCCTGTTCCACCTTCAGCTCTACGAACAAATATATCTGCTAATCTTTTTGGAACTGTTCCATCAGCAGCTTCGTAGTCCATACTCATTGGTGCCATACCAACTCTGTTGTTTAATGTTAATGATCCTATTGTTAAAGGTGAGAATAGTTTAGAATTTTTCATATCCATGATGTTGTTTTTTCCTTTCAATTTTATTTTATTTTTATTTTTTTATTTTATTTTTT
>Oklahoma_p2__coassemble_703_pt1 | contig 25660 bp, 13 predicted proteins | sample Oklahoma_p2__metabat2_high_PE_021 | metagenome-assembled genome bin Oklahoma_p2
CAATAAATTACCTTTTTGTGAAATTTTATAATAATTAATTGATAATTAAATAAAATATAAATTTTGTTTATAGATTTTATTCCTAAATCACACAAATATTTCTCTGATATTTTAGTGTGTCTGCAGAGTCTACAAATTAAAAGGAGCTGCTACAAAAGTAAATATTTTGTAACAGCTCCTAATATGTTTTAATCTCGTATATTATACATTTTTAATATTCTATATAGTTTTATATATGTTTTTAGTTTATTATTTTTTAGTGCCTAATAGCTCTTTTAGGTTGTTTATTACTGATGTCTTAACTCCTCCACCAGCCTGATAAACTTTTTCTGTATTTTTGCTAGCTAGTACGTTTTTCTGAGAAGTACTTAATGACTCTCTACCTATTATAACTGGCATATCATTTTTAGCTGCAAAGCTTCCTACAGTAAGAGCATCTATTATCACGTCATCTTTAGAAACAACTACACCATTTAATTTGCTTCCTGTGTAGAATTTCTTGATTATCGCTGCATTAGTGTCTTTTCTATTCCGTCCAGCAACTCTATTTTTGCTTACATCAGCAGAAACCACTTTATCAACCTGATTTATTACAGAGTTAGATATTTTCTTGTCCCCACCTATGAAGTAAGCATCTTTTATGCTTTCTGATCTTATAAAGTCATAAGTTTTGTTGTCTATAGAATTTACGTTTGTAAGTAGTATAGGAGCTTTTTCTCTACCCGCAACTGAAGCTATTGATAGTGCATCTACTTCCCCAGTCCCACTACTTATATACACTTTGTTTACATCCGCTATTTTGTCTATCTGTTTAGCTATTTCAAGAGATGTTTCATATCTTGTGCTTCCACCTATACGAGTAACTGTGGCTTTTGTGTTGCTCTTTATGCTAGATACTAGGCTTTCTGGCATAGATGCTGTTCCACCGATTACGTATACATTTGTTGGGCTTAGACGTTTTAATTCGCTTATTGTGCTAGCAGGAAGTGTTTTTCCGTTTGATAGTAGTAATGGTGCGTCTTTTATTGTTGCGAAAGGTGTAGCTGATAGTCCATCGACCATGTTTTTTTCGTTTCCGTTTACGATTACTACGTTTTTCGCTCCAGATGTCCATCCTGTTTTACTTATTTTTGTTGATGTTTCGTATCTGTCTTTTCCTGACATGCTGAATAGCTGTACGTTGTTTTCTAGAGGTTTTTCTTCTTCTGGTTTTGATGAGCCGCCACCTGAACCTCCTGAAGATGAACCACCACCAGTGTTGCCGTTGTTTCCAGAGTTATCTCCACCTGTATTGTTATCATTGTCATTTTCAGATTCTCCTCCACCAGGTGTACTATCTTCTGGGTGAGAAGGGAATGTAGGTGTATCTTGAGAACCACCTGCATTTCCTGAAACATTCTTTGATACTGTTATATCAGTATCACTGCTACTATCAATAGTAGTTGCACTTAGCCTACTTCCATCAGTTGACGAAACTGAATTAAATTCTACTTTAGTTATGCTATATGTTGCTCCTTCATTAGCATCTTTTATATATACAGAACCTATATCAAATGTTTTTACTTCATCATTTTTACTAGTATCTTTTTTTATTAAACTTTCATCAGATGTGACAGCTATTGTTACTTTAGTTGTTTCTCCTGTCTTTTTAGCAGCTGATTTTACAATTGTATTGCCACTTTTATAAGCTATTTCAAAACAACTATCATCTAAAGTTACTGGTCCTGTTAACTCTACAGTTATAGTATAACCTGTCATCTCACTTGGATTTTTTAATTTCAAATCAAATGAATCTCCAGTTGTAGATTTAGTTATTAAAACACTAGTTAAATCTGAAGTACTTTCATTTGAACTCGTTTCATTGTTAGCCATAACAGCTACACCAGTAGATACAAGTGCAGTAGAAAGAACTACTACACCTATTAATTTATTTGAACTTTTCATAATACCTCCTTCATACAATTATTAGTTTTATTTATTTGAATTCGAATTTCTCATATCTATATATGTAACATTGTTTTGTTTACTAGATTTTCTAGCCATTCTCTGAACTTCAGATTTAAGCTCAATTGTTGGTAATTTATCAGCACTTGGAACAGTATTATATAGAGTATCACTTACTAATCTCTGTTCTTCACTTACATTATCATCTTCATCTAATCCGTTATATCTGTAAAGTTCAGCTTTTACTTTACTAGATAGTTTAGATAAATCATTTTCTGATACCCAGTAAATCCATCTTCCAGAATAAATTTCTCCAACTTCTCCTTCATCTGAAAGTTCTGCCATCATAATAGCTTCACCATTAATTGTTTTATTATCATCGTCTATCAATAATGGTATATTAAATCCTGGGTTACCTTTGTATTCGCCAGTTATTATTATAGAACCTGCTGGTATTGTAGCTTCTTTTAATCCGCCTTCTTCATTTTGTTTTTGATATACGAAATCTTCTTTTAATTTACCTATTCCATCCTTTTGAATTTCTATGTTATCACCTGTAGAACCTAGTAATGATATTTCGGCTATATCAAGATAAGAATCTTTTGCTCCAACCGCAATAAGTTTTACATATTTTGCTTCATATGAACGTATATTTTTATCTTCTTTTTCAAATATTACCTTAGCAGTATTACTTCCTCCAAATTTAAATTCATTAGGTTTTCCATCTTTATTTTTATTTATTTCAGTCCAATTCTTTCCATCATTACTTATATATATTCTATATTGTGATATATGATTATAAGTTGTATTTCCTTTTACAGCATTCACTAATCTCTTTAATGAGAATCTAGAAACTGCATTATCTGATTTTGTATATTTAAGTCCACAAATAGTTTTAGTTCCCTGTAAATCAAATATTACATATGGATCAGCATTTATATCTATTTTATCTTCATTTGAACTTCCTGCATTATTATCAAATGCATTGTAAGTCATTCTTTTTCCTCTAAATGCAGTATTATTTTTACCATCAGTCATTTTAGCAAGGGCATCATTATTTTTCCATGCTAATTCTGAATTTTGGTCAATAGAATTTGATACTTCACCATCTTCATTTGGAATTAATTCCTCTGATATTAAGTTAGATTTTAATAAGAATTTAGAACTATCTAATGTTCCATCATGGCTTAGTTTTACACTTCCTACTTCATATTCATCTGTGCAATTTAAATTGTAATCATATGCTCTAACTTTATACGTTACAGCTCTATTATTCATAGGTGAAATATTATCTGTAAATTCAGCAGAACCATCTTCATTAGCATTTACAAATCCAACTGAACGATAGTTTACTTTTGTTCCTTCATTTTCATCGCCTTGTGTATTTCCATCATTTCTTATTATTTCGTATCCTAATATTTTATCTTTATCATCCTTATTATTTATGTTAAGTTTTAAAGTTACAGAGTTTGAATTTACAACAGTATTTTTTATACTTTCATCTTTAAATGAAGCTACTACTTTAGTAGAATCAGACATATTTTTTACACCAGCAAGTCTTTTTCTATATGCTTCATCATTTAAATACTGTATTTTTCTATTTTCTTTTTCTAATTTTTTACCACCTTCTAATTCTATATTATCTAGTATATTCTTTGTTTCTGAAGTTATTTTTATTCCCCAACTATCAAAGAAATCTGTTAAATCTTTTCCTGCTGCTTTAGATGCCATTACCATTAATAACTGATCTTTATCTTTTATTTTTTTCTCGTCTGCTGTTCTATTTCTATAGAATCTATTCATTTTTGTATAGTAAGAATCATTATCTTTATTATTATCATTGTTTCTGTTTAAAATTTCATATGTATATCCAGGTTCATATGCAAGATGTAACTGCCAGAACATACCAAGTAATGTTGCAACATCCTGAGCAATCCCTTCAGTACCACTAGTTACTTTTTTGTATACTTTAGGATATATATTATTTAATTCTAGCCTTGATTTGCTTACACCATCAAATGTCTGAGTTATAAGAGCTAGTATATTATTACTAGTTTCACCATAAGTTCTATCACCTATATCTGCTTTATGACCTATCTCGTGGCTTATTCCCCATCCGAATAAATATCCTTCCCCTGGGTTAGTTACCTTACCCTCTTTAAATTTATAAGGAACTCCATTCATAAAATCAGCTGTACTGTCGTATCCTACACCAACATGATGTCCACTTGCATACATAAATGCACTACCAAACATTCTCTGATATTTAACATTAACTCTATGTCTAGTTACTTTGTTATTTGCGTATATTCCTGAACCATTATCTTTTTCAAGTACACCTTTTTTAGCATTTGTTATCTGTATTAACTGTTCCCAAGCAAGCATTGTATCATATAGTTTATCTACTTTTTCATCTATATTTTCATCATTAAGATTTGATAAACCTAATCCTTTATATGCCTGTGTTGCTGGTATTGTAAGTGTAAATCTATCCCCTTCTATATTAGTAGAGTTAAGTATAGAAGTTCTTGGGTTATAATCATATATATTATCTTTATCTCCTACTTCTTCGTGTTTAATATTACTCTGTTTATGTTTTTCTGGAAGATTATCTACATGATTTTTAAGTTCTTTTATATAAGTTTTTAATTCTTCTTTTATTGCTTTTACTGACGTATCATCGCTATCTTTTTTATTAACAAGATCATTTACATTCTCTAGTTTGTTATTTAGATTAAGATGAGGTATTTTTTCAGCACCACTTACTCTTATTTTTATAACGGTATCTCTTTTATCTGGTGAATCTTTCATTCTTACATATAAGTTTCCACCTTTTTCAACATCTGTAGAAATTAATTTATCTATCTGTATTATATTTTCGCCTGGTTTTAATGCTATTGCTTTTGATATATAAGAGCCAGACTCAGCATAATTCTGTTCATACGCAAATTCAACATTTCTAGGTCCAGAACCTTTGTTGTCTGTTGATAAATAAACTTTTATAGTATCACCTGCTTTTGCAGTAAGGCCTAACGCCTGCCATCCATTGTTATATCCTGGATCAACAAATCCAGCATTAGTTCCTGCAGGATTTATTAAAATATCCATTGTTGTTACATCTTTATCTAATGAGTTAGCTTCTTTTAATAATTTTAATGCTATGTCTAACTCTTTTTCTAAAGCTTCTTTTTCTGGATGATATTCACCATTGTCTTTTTTCTGCAATTCTTTTCTTAGTAGTGCTATTTTTGACTCAGTAACATCATCCTTTAGTACTAAATGTAAATCATCAGCAAATAAAGCTTTTATATTATCTTCTATTGGGTCGTATTCATAGAATTTAAGCTCTGATATACTTAATTTCTTAGTGTCAGAAAGTGTTGCTAAATTAACCTGAATTAAATTTCCTTTTTTAACAGTTACCGGTTTTTCTAACTTTATAATAGAATAATTAGCTTTGTTACTATCAGTATAATTGTATACATTAGCTTTGTATTCTGTGCATTTTTTAGAGTTATAATCATTTTCATTTTCAAATATAGCTACTTCGGCAGTATATGGCGAAGTTCCTGTTCCATCAAGTTTACTTACAACAGCTATTTTATTTATTTTATATTCTTCCTTATTTGAAAAATCAAGTTCTACAGCAGGTCCTAAGTTTGTTATATTGTTAGCAGCACCCGTATCCCAGTTATCGTGAGCCCAATAAGTAGTATAATCATTATCTACTACAGCATATTTATTAGTTATTTCTGTTCTACCAACTCCTGTTCCATATTCTATCTTTTCATTTTCTTTACCCTCTGGAATTGTTATGTTAGGATATTTAACATCTTTTATATTATTTACCTTTCCTGTATCTTTAGAAATAGTATTTATAAGTTTATAATTTGGTGTTTCTGGAGCACTTGCCCGTACTGTTCTCACAGAAACACTTTCTGACATATTCCCCCATCCTTTATGATTTTTAGCTTTCATCTGTATTTCATAAAGTGTACTATCTTCAAGTCCTGTTATAGTATAGCTTGTTCCCGTTATAGTACTATCACTCACAGGTTTGAAATCAGAATTAGAACCTTTTATTCTATAATAAATTTGGAATTCTTTAGCTGCATAATGATTTTTCCATGACAAATAAATTGATTTATATTTTCCTTCAGCTTTTATTCCCTCTGGAGGAGTAGGAACATCATTTGGTATAACAGCTACATTTACTATTCCATCTTCTCCGCATTTCTTAAATTCTTCTTCTGATACTGGGTTATAGTTATCATCAACATTTACATTATCGATTTTAGCTTTATCTTCTTCTTTAAGCTCATTATAACCACTTTCCCATTTACCGTTTAAAGCCTGTACACTTAATCTGTAACTAGAATAAGGTCTTACACCACTTATTTTAAAATTATTTTCAGTCATTCTAAATTTCTTTGTACTACCTTTAACATTACCATTTGTATCTATTTCTTCTACCTTTAATTCATATCCTGTTATATTCTGATCTTCAGATTTCCAAGTTAAATCTATATACTCATTTCCTGTTGCTGTAGAAGTTGATACAGCAGTTATTTCAGGTTTTATAATCTCTGGTTTTGGATTTTCTTTATATACATTATTTAAGAATTCCACTTTTGCTATTTTAGCAAGATTTCTATCATTTGTACCTGTTACTTTTATAGTTATCTTAGACACAGCAACTTGTTTTCCAAGATTTATTACTATGTTATTATTTGTATTTTCAGTTGTTCTAATTGTCCGTTCTGTTGCTTGTTGTGATTTTCTATTTAAATTCTGTTCTATATTACCATTTTCATCAAATTTAATTTCTTCTCCATCAATAATTATACTACCACTTTTTATATTACCTACTATTGAAAGATACTGCATACTTATTTCTGGCTGTTCTACGTTATCCTTATTTAAATTTAAGTCTAATGATACAGGAGCATTTTCTGTTATTTCTCCATTATTTTTTGACTGAATTGTTAAAATACCTTCACGTGAATCATCTAATATATTTTTTACTTCTCCAGTTACGGTTCCATCATTAGATGTAGCTTCTACATTTTCTATAACTTTTGAATCTAATATAAAACTAGAATCTTCTGCTTTTAATTCTTTAGTAGAATGTCTTCCCATATTATCATGGACATACTGAAGGTCTGATATATCAACACTTTTATCTCTATTTAAATCATATTCTCTGTCCATGCTACCTAAGTGTTCAAATACTTTGTTATAGTCAGTATAATTTACTTCTCCATCGTGGTTTACATCACCGATTGGGAATAAACTCTCACCTTTTGTATCCCTAGATTTACCAGCATTATTAACAACTATTCTTTTAGAATAATTATTTATTTCTATTTCCTCTGATTCCACGTTGCTAAATCCATATCCACTTAAAGCTATTTTGTATTTCTCACCAGTACTAGCTGGAAGGTCTTTAAAAGTAACTCTATATGCGTATACTTTTCCGTCATCTCCCACACTAGAGCTTCTATCTAGCCCAAGAGGTTCCACTATATAAGAACATTCTTTATCCCCAAGCTTAAAATTACCAGATAAATTTTCTCCATCAACTGTAACTAATTTTGTATCATTAGCTTTTAAATCCACATTTATTCCTATATTTCTATCTTTATTATTATAAATAGGCATATCTAAGTTTATATCTACCTCAATATACCCTGTTCTCTCAACAGTATTGTCCTCTTTACTATCTGCTGAATCAACAATCGGGTTAACTTCCTCTGCTAAAACCCGTAGCGGCAGATTGCTCGTTATAATTGCTGCTGCCAATGCTCCTGAAATTACTTTCTTCATCAAATACCTCCTAAACCTCAAAAAATTTTTATTAACATACCAACTCGAATTCCCCTAAAACATTCGAATCTTTCTATTAATTTCTACACAAATTATATTTTATTTTACGCTATTAAATATCTACCCTATTTTAAAGTATTCAATCAAAAAAATCTATAGAAAAACCACAGAAAATTCACTCTGCATTCAAAAGTTTCATAACTTCTTAATATTTTTAACTTCAAACTTAAATTATTTTGAAATATTTAAAAAAGAAAAACTCTATTTTTAAAAAATCAAAAAATCATATCCTAAAAAATAAATAAAAAAAGTGTACAACCTTATTTTAAAAAGCTGTACACTTTACTATTTTTAATATATTTATTTATTTTTTATAATTCTAAAATAATTTTACAAAATTTCTTCAAAATCATAAAGCACTACAGAATCACTCATCAATGTCTTTTTAACATCAATCACTCTCTGATTCTCAGATCCTCTATATTTAAGATTTATATTTCTCTTATCAATCTCAAATCTTCCATCCACTAGCACATCTACATATTCTAAAATTTTTCTTCTTTTCTCATCTTCAAGAATCTGTTCAAGTAAATATCCAGACCAAAGCCAGATGCTTTTACCAGTTTCTTCTTTAACTCTCTTTAACAGATTTGGAAGGCAGTCATCCATAACCTGCTGCATTGGTTCTCCACCTAAAATATTAACTCCGACAACATTGTCATTCTTTACATAAGAAACAAAATTGTCCTCGTCTTCTTGAGTCCAAACCTCTCCAGCTCCAAAATCCTGCAGTTCCTTGTTAAAGCAGCCTTTACAATCGTGAGTACATCCTGTCACGAATAATGTCGATCTAACACCTGGTGCATTAGACACATCAAATTTTCTTATTTTTTCATATCTCATTCTCTAAAAATCATCTCCTATAAATGAAGTACTCTATCCCCAATTTCCTGAGTACGACCTTTATTCCAGAAATTAGTTCCTATATATCCACAAGTTCTTCTCATAACCTGCATATCTGCTTCATCTCTATTTCCACAAGAAGGACAATACCATTCTAGATTTTCATCTAATTTTATTTCTCCAGTATATCCACATTTGTAGCAAACATCTGGTTTTGTGTTTATTTCAGCGTACTGAATATTGTGGTATATATAGTTTATAACCTGTTCAACAGCTTCTAAGTTTCTACTCATATCTGGAACCTCGATGTACGAAATACATCCACCAGAGCTTATTGCGTGGAACTGAGCTTCAAATTTTAACTTACTAAATGCATCTATTTCTTCACATACATTTACATGGTAACTGTTAGTGTAGTATAGTTTGTCAGTAACGTTTGGTATTTCACCGAATTTCTGTTTATCTATTCTACAGAATCTGTAAACAAGATTTTCTGCTGGAGTACCGTAAAGTCCAAATCCAAGTCCTGTTTCAGCTTTCCATTCATCACATTTCTTTCTTAAATGATTCATAACTTTTAGTGCAAATTTTTCACCTTTTTCAGTAGTGTGACTAACACCTAACATAGACTGAACCATTTCATGTATACCAACATATCCTAAGCTTAATGTTGAATATCCATTTTCAAGAAGTTTGTCTATTTTTTCTCCTTTATCTAATCTAGCTATTGCACCATGCTGCCAGTGAATTGGAGAAACATCTGATAAAGTTCCTTTTAACATATTATGTCTAACTAAAAGAGCTTCTTTACATAATTCTAATCTCTGATCTAATATATTCCAGAACATGTCCATATTTTTGTCAGCTATTATAGCTATCTGAGGTAAGTTTAATGAAACAACACCCTGATTAAATCTTCCATACCATTTGTAGTTTCCATTTTCGTCTTTATATGGACTTAAATGACTTCTACATCCCATTGGTGGGAATGTATTTCCTTCGTAGTTGCTTCTCATTATCTTAGCACTCTGATAATCAGGAACTAATCTCTTAGCAGTACATTCTGCAGCAAGTTTAGTTATATAATCGTATTTTCCACCTTCTAGGCAGTTGTGCTCATCTAAAAGGTAAACTAATTTAGGGAAAGCTTCACCAATCTGCTGTCCTTTATAGTTTTTCATACCTTCTAATCTCTGTCTTATCATCTCTTCACAGATAAGAGCCATTTCTTCTTCGTATTCGCTTCCTTCTTCTATTTCAAGATATATTGTCGCAAATGGGGCCTGGCCATTAGTTGTCATTAAAGTAGATAACTGGTATCTTATCGTCTGGACACCATCTTTTAAATCCTTCATCATCATATCATGAGCTATATCTTTTGCTAACTCTTCGTTATTATATTTTTCCATATACATTTTAAAGAATTTATCGTAAGTTCTTCTTAAATATGGAGCAAGGTGTTTTATAGTTATACTCTGTCCTCCATACTGGTTACTTGCAACCTGAGCCATTATCTGAGTTGTAACTGTACAAGCAGTTGAGAATGATTTTGGTGACTCAACCATTTTTTCATTTATAACAGTTCCGTTATCAAGCATATCCTGTATATTTATTAGGCAGCAGTTGAATATAGACTGTAAAGTATAGTCCATATCGTGCCAATGTATTATCCCTTCATCATGAGCCTGTACTATATGAGGAGGAATTAATTTTCTTCTAGCTATATCCCTTGAAACCTCTCCTGCTATAAGGTCTCTTTGTGTAGAAGCTATTATCGAGTTCTTATTAGAATTCTCCTTTAAAATATCTTCATTTGTTTTTGCTATTAATCCAAGTATATTATCATCAGTAGTATTTACATGTCTTTTGAAAGACTGAACAGCTCTGTATCCTTCATACGCTCTAGCTGTTTCCTTCTGACCATAGTGAATTAGTCTATCGTAAACATACACCTCTATCTGATGTATAGTAGGTGTAGGCTTGAAGTTTTCAAAATGTTTTTCAGCATCTATTGATATATTTGAAGCTATCTCCGGAATATATATCCCACTTCCGTTTTTCATAGCTTTTAAAATCGCTACTTCTATCTTAGTTCTATCAAAAGGAACCGTACTACCATCTCTCTTTATAACCTTCATCCAAAATATCCTCCCTTTTTCAATTTTCTTTTTCGTTCTTTCACACAATAATATATTATAACAGAAATTACCCACAAAAAATTTTTGTTTTTTATTTTTCAATCTCAAAATCACATTGTCGATAATCTATATAATAAATACCCACAAAAAACATTTGAAAACAAGTATAAACTTCTGTATTTACTATTTTATTCTGAGATTATCTATTTCCAACATATCCAGATAAAAAAATTTTTTTAACTTTTTTCTAAAAAATTTGCTTAAAATTGGAAGCATTGAAATTTCAATTTTTCTATATCGTACAAAAATTTGAGAGAATATAACTAAAATATTTACATAATTATAAGAAAAAAATATAAAAAAGGACTTCCGAAGAAGTCCATGATTATCATTTATTTTCTTGAAAAAGCACCTGTTGCATAAATATTTCCATTTCCACTATAAATACTAACACCCATATAATTATCCCAATCACTTGTCATTGACTGTTCATGACCTGTAGATCTCTGCCATCTTTCAAAAGCTTCTCTTGCTAATCCTTTTGCAGATTTACCATAATCACCTATAACACCAGTTATTATCTCCTGTCCGTATTTTGAACCTGTTCCTGCAAAAACTTCAGGATAAATAGTATCTATCATTAAATATGGGTACCTACCATTATTCGTCCATTTGTCTTTATAATATTGTGTTTTACTATCATCATAGTTATGTTCAAAATAATTTAAATCGATCATATGTTTAGATTTTAGATAAGTCATTTTTTCTTGTAATGGATGCGGTGTTAACTTATTTAACCCTTTTGAAGCTCTATAATTATTTACTAATATATAAAACTCTTCTCTAAATTCTGATTGATATGCATCAGAGTTTATATTTATATTCCCATCTGGTTTAACTGGTTTATTTTCTTCTGGATTTGGTTTCTGTGTTCCACCGTCTGGTTTCTGTCCATCTGGTTTAACCGGTTTATTTTCTTCTGGTTTAGCTGAACCTCCAAAATTCATACCACCAACCTGAACAGTGTCTTTACCATTTAATATACTGTTATCTGATTTAGCTGAAACTAAAACAACACCATCATTTTTAGCTAATGGAGAAACAGTTAAAGCATCTACTAAAGGATTACCTTTTGTGAAGTATAATTTTGAAGAATTTGGATAGAATTTGTTTACAACAACTCTATTAGTTTTATATCTATCTGAACCACTTAATCTTATTGCACCAAATTTATTTACTAAAGAATTTGAAACAACTTCATTACCACCAACTACATAATATTTAACACCAGGTCTTTTAACCTCATTTGAAGATTTACCATTTGTTAATATTATTGGTGCTTTATCTCTTGCAGCAATTGAAGCTACAGACATTGCATCCGCTTCACCTTTATTTCCATTAACTACGAATGCTTTATTGTAATTTCCTACTATCTCTGCAACATTCTCAGAAGTTTCTATTCTGTTTGCACCCTGTATTCTTATATAAGTTACATCACCTAATGAGTCAACAACTCTCTGACTTACTGCTGCTTCACCACCTATGACATAAACTCTTTTAACATTTCTAAGTCTCTGCATTGTAGCTGCAGGTATAGAATCTTTTTTAACTAATAATATAGGAGCATTTTCCTTACCTGCTAATGAAGATGCAGAAAGACCATCTGCTAAAGATTTGTCTGCATTTACAAGTATAGCTGTATCATAATTACCCATTTTATCAGCTATCTTTGCAGCAGTTTCATATCTGTTTGCACCAACTATCTCTGTTTTTGTTGCTGCTGATACTGGCGCTATTGAAGTACCAAGTAACACTGCACATAATGCTAATGAACTTGCCTTTTCTTTAAATTTCATAAATTTACCTCCATCTCACATCAATTTTAGAGTATAAAAAAAGCACAAAAAATTTAATCATATAAATATTAATTTATATAATTATTCTGCACTTGTTTTAACTGTATTAATTTTTTTAAGGACATAATTATTCTAGGATTTTCTATGTATGTATGTATGTATGTATGTATGTATACAAATTTTCAAATACTAACATAATCTTGTCAACCCTTTCTAAAAAAAATCCTATATTTATATTATATCAAATGTAAATACTTTTTAAAGTATTCTTTAGTAAAAAATATATTTTTAAACTAAATATCTATACTAAAAATTTAATACAGAAGATATAAAAATAGATGTTAATGATTATTTTGTAAGCAGCCTTTAAAAACTTAAACACAAGTAGCTCGCACCGACAATTCTGCAAGCGCCTCGCAACTCTGAAATGTGTTACTCTAACAGTGCGAGGCGCTGAAGCCTGGAGAGCGAATACTTGTGTTAAGTAAAAGGCTGCTACAAAATATCGTAACAGCCACACTTTTATATATTTCGTATTAAATTTTTACACTAGTCCTATTAGTCCCAATACTACCGGCACCAATATTCCCGGCAATAGATTCGCTATTTTTATATCAGTAACTTCTAAAAGATTAAGTCCAAGTCCAACAATCATCAAACTTCCAACAGCAGTCATCTCCGCGATAACAGCCTGACTTAAAATTCCAGATAAGAACGACGCACATAGCGTAATACCACCCTGATATAAAAGAACTGTCACAGATGAGAATATAACCCCTATCCCCATAGAAGCAGAGAATATTATAGAACTAACTCCATCTAGTACAGTCTTTGCATAAATAGTATCGTAATTGCCAGCAAGTCCTGCCTGAAGCGCTCCAACTATAGACATCGCACCTACACAGAATAATAAACTAGCATTTACAAAACCTTCTGCAATTCTACTTTCTTTTCCATTACCTTTATCAAGTTTTTTCTGTATTGTTTCTCCAAGTTTATTTAGCCATTTATCGATATTTATAAGCTCACCGATTAACGCACCAACAGCCATAGAAACTATAGTGATTATCGTATTATTACCTTCTAATGCTCCTGAAAAACCTATAAACATCGCACAAAGTGCCAATCCGTTCATTATAATCTTATTAAATCTCTCTGGTATACCGCCTTTAATAAAAAGACCTATTATACACCCAACTATTATAACACCACAGTTTACAAATGTTGCTATCATTTAATTCCTTTAACTCCAAAATCCTATAATTCTATTTCGTTTAAAGTAACACCTATATGATCAAGGTATTTTTTAAGACCTTCTAAAGATATAGTTACTGTTTTGTAGTTTACATTTGGATGGAAGTTTAAAAGCTCCCCTGTTAAAAGTTCTTTTTCTATATAAAGTTCAACAACTTTTTCTTCATCATTAACTAAAGAGAATGGATTTACACTTCCTGGAACTAATTTTAATACTTTCATTAATCTATCTTCTGATGCGAAAGAAAGATTTGTGCTGCCTATAAGTTTTTTAACTTCTTTAAGATTGACTGGTTTTGCGTCTTCTGCAACTATAAGATAATATTTGTTTCCTTTTGCATTTCTAAGGAATAGATTCTTAGCATGAAGACCTGGAGCCTGTTCTTTTATCTTGTTAAGATCTTCTGCTGTGTATAGTGGCTCATGTTCTACTACACCATAATCTACACCAAGCTCGTCTAATATATCGTATACCTTCTGTTCTATTTCAGTAGGTTCAGTTGTATATATTTTTTCCATAATAAATACCTCCAATTTTTTCTATTATATTATAGATATTGTTTTAGCTTTAACTAAATTTTACCACATTATATGAAAAATTTAAAAGAGAATTGTGCGAATATAATAAATATTTTTTCAGAGTTTATCTTTTCACACAAAATTTTATCACGATAACATAAAAAACTTCTTTAAAAAATCTTCACTAAATACATATTATAAATAAACTGTAATTACTATATCAGATTATAACAAAAGAAGACTACATAAAAAATAAAATTTGAGAACGTTTTTTTGAATTATGGTGAATTCAACGCTTGTAGATATTTTTTATATTGATTATAATATTAAGGTAGTAAAAATAATTTTAAAAGTAATTATATTTAATATGATTTTTTATTATAAGTTCAAGGGGGTAAGAAAAATGGCAGAAGAAAATAAAATGGGAGTTATGCCGATTAGCAAGCTGCTTATTACTATGTCGTTGCCGATTATGATTTCGATGCTTATTCAGGCACTATATAATATAGTAGACAGTATGTTTGTTGCGCAGATAAATGAAGATGCTCTTACTGCGGTATCTTTAGCATTCCCAATACAGAATCTTATGATAGCAGTTGCGACAGGTACAGGTGTCGGTATAAATGCACTTCTTTCAAGAAGTTTAGGGGAAAAGAATAGAGAGCAAGCTAGTGCTGCGGCAAACAATGGTATTTTTCTAGCGATATTAAGTGGAATCGCATTTTTAATTATAGGGATATTATTTAGCCGTCCATTCTTTGAAATGCAAAATGCAGGTGGAAGAATAACAGAGTATGGAATAACATATATGACTATTTGTTGTTCATTATCTATAGGAGTTTTCCTTCAGATAACATTTGAAAGAATTCTTCAAGCTACAGGAAGAACTGTGTATACAATGATCACACAGGGAACAGGTGCTATTATTAATATCATAATGGACCCAATTTTAATCTTTGGATTATTTGGTGCTCCAAAACTAGGTGTCGCAGGTGCAGCCATAGCGACTGTTTTTGGTCAGGTTGTTGCGATGTCACTTGCAGTATACTTCAATCACAGAATAAACCATGATATAGATCTTCACTTCAGAAGTTTTAGACCTTCTTTAAAAATTATCGGAAAAATATATAGAGTAGGTATTCCAAGTATAATAATGGCAAGTATTTCGTCAGTTATGACATTTGGTATGAACCAGATTTTACTTACATTTACAAAGACTTCAGCAGCATTCTTTGGAGTGTATATCAAGCTACAGAGCTTTGTGTTTATGCCTATATTTGGTCTAAACAATGGCTTAGTTCCAATAGTTTCGTACAATTACGGTGCTCAGAATAGAAAGCGTATATTAAAGTCAGTCCAATTAGCTACATGTTATGCGCTTGTTATAATGACAGTTGGACTTATTCTATTTGAATCTATTCCACAGGTACTTCTTGGAATATTCAATCCATCTCAAGAAATGCTTAGAATAGGTGTGCCTGGTCTTAGAATTATAGCTACTCATTTTATAATAGCTGCAATAAGTATAGTGCTTAGTACAACATTCCAAGCATTAAACCAGAGTTCGTTCTCGCTTATTATATCAATTGCTAGACAGTTGTTTGTACTGTTACCAGTAGCATACTTTATGTCTAGAACAGGTAATATAAATCTTGTTTGGTTATCTTATCCAATAGCAGAGGTTGTTTCACTTATACTATGTTTATTCTTCTTTAAGAAGATTTACGACGAAAAGATTAAACATATCCCCGATGGTGCAGATCACTAATCTTATTAATCAAAGTTAGGACTAGAGATTTTCTAGTCCTTTTATTATGCAATATTAATAACAAGACTGTCACACTAAAAAAAGACTGCTGCAAAATTTGCAACAGTCTTATATCTCTTATTTAATTAATCCTTTTTCCTGTAGGAAGTCCTTAGCCACGTCTGATGGTTTCTGTTTCAATTCATCAACTCTGTAGTTTAAGTCTACCATTGTCTCTTCATTCAAATACTGACCTAACTCATTTAAAAGCTTTTCAACTTCTGGAAAATCTTCCTTAACCCTGTCATTTGTAACAGGTATCGCATTATAAGGTAGGAAGAACTGTTTATCGTCCTTTAATACCTTTAAATCGAATTTTTTAAGAAGTCCGTCAGTAGAGTATGCGTCTATAACATCACATTCGCCACTCATTAAAGCTGTATATCTTGGAGATCCATCTATTGGAACTATATCCTTAAAGTTTACTGGATAAGTTTCCTGAAGACCTACTAAACAGTCCTTTCTTTCAACAAATGTCAATGTAGGAGAAAATACTAGCTTATTAGAAACTCTAGCTAAATCACTAATTGTTTCTAGGTTGTATTTTTCTGCAGTTTCCTTCTTAACAGCTAATGTATATGTATTATTAAATCCTAATGATTTTAATACATTTAAGTTGTACTGAGATTTCATTTCATCTTTTACTGTATTATAAACTTCTTCAACATCGCTATTAGGCTCTTTTCCAAGAACACTTCCGTATATTGTTCCTGTGTAGTCTACATATAAATCGACATCTCCACCTTTAATAGCATCTAGCACTATTGAAGATGCTCCAAGTGAAAGCGACTGATTTACCTTAATATCACTATTATCTTCTATATAATATTTTAATATATAGTTTAGAATTTCCTGCTCTGTAAAGTCCATACTACCTATTGTAATTTCTCTGTCTGATGTTACCTTTGTCAATGCACTAAATGCAAAACTTCCAATAAGTGCCACACAAAGCACTGCAACTACAACTTTATCCATAACTTTTGCGAATTTACTTCTATTTACAGAAAGCTGTAAGTTTTTAGGAGTAACAACTCTTTCAAGTACTGAGAATATGTAGTCTATTAATAATGCAAGTATACAAGCTGGAACCGCACCTGCTAATATCTGTGCATTGTTTACTGTACGAATACCTGCATATACTAGGTATCCAAGTCCTCCAGCACCTATGAATGCTGCAAGTGTCATAAGACCAACTGCACCAACGGCACTTATTCTAACCCCTGCCATTATAACTGGAGCAGCTAGTGGTATCTGTACCTTGTATAGAATCTGGAATCTATCAAGCCCTATACCTCTTGCAGCCTCTATTGTATCTGGATTGATGTTATTAAGTCCTGCAACTGTATTTTTTATAATAGGTAGTAATGAGTATAGAGTAACCATTACTATTGCAGGCTTTGTACCTATCCCAAATAGAGGAATCATAAACCCTAAAAGAGCCATTGAAGGTATTGCCTGTATGATATTAGTCATACCCATTATAGGTTTCTTAGCTGGTTTGAAGTATGTTATAAGTATCCCAAGAGGAACACCTATAAGTATTGCTATAGCGATTGCTATTACAGTCAACTGTATATGTTCAATACACAAGTTTAAAACTGTTCCTGAATTTTGTTGCATATATTCTATAAAACCACTCATTTTTATTCAACCTCACTTTCATCGTATTTCTTAGAAAGTGCTGTAACAAGTGTACTCTTTGTTATAAGCCCTACTAATCTTTCTTTATCCACAACCGGTATTGTATACATATTAAATTCCTTTGCTTTATTTAACACACCTACTATAGAATCTCTAGGTGATACAGATACGCAATTTGTATCCATTATATCTAATACTCTTTTTGTTCTATTGACTTCTAATGATGCATCAGATGCATATACTTTACCTAAGAATTTTCTATTTTCGTCTATTACCATTAAACTATCGACTCTATGCTCTCTCATTATATTCTGAGCCTTGATAGCTTTTAGTCTTGATATACAAACTATAGGATTTTCTATCATTATATCTTCTGCTTTTATAAGCTCTGGAGAATCCCAGATACGTTTCTTTCCAACAAAGTTTAAAACAAAGTCGTTTGCTGGACTCTTTAAAATCTTTTCAGGAGTATCAAACTGCTGAATTTTTCCTTCGTTTAATATACAAATTCTATCAGCTAGTTTTATAGCTTCACCCATGTCATGAGTTACAAAGACTATTGTTTTTCTTAATTTGTCCTGCAATGCTACAAGCTCATCTTGTAACTGGTTTCTTGTTATTGGATCCAGTGCACTAAATGGTTCATCCATTAATATTATGTCCGGATTACTTGCAAATGCTCTTGCAACTCCAACTCTCTGCTGCTGACCACCACTCATCTGAACCGGATATTTATCCATATATTCATCTGGATCAAGTCCAACCATTGTAAGCACATTTCTTACATTTTCTAGAAGTTTTTCAGCTTCTTCTTTTTTTCCTTCTTTTTCCTTATTTCTTTTATTCTTTATTTTTGGTATTAATTCGATATTTTCCCTAACTGTCATATGAGGGAAAAGCCCTGTCTGCTGGATTACATATCCTATATTTCTTCTAAGTTCTATTTCGTTTTCCTTACTTATATCCTTTCCATTAACGTATATAGTTCCGTCTGTTGGGAGTATTAATTTGTTAATCATCTTTAAGGCAGTTGTTTTACCGCACCCACTTCCTCCGATTATACAAACAAATTCCCCTTCTTCAATATTGAAAGATACATTATCCAGTACTTTTTTGTCTTTAAATGATTTTGATACATCTTTAAATTCAATCATAACTGAACACTTCCTTTTCTTTACTTTTCTTATATTATCTATTACTTATTGTTATACACTTTATCATTTTTCAGAAAATTAATCAAATAATTACAATTTGTAACTTCTTTATAAAGTAATCTTTCATTTTTCAGACTTAAATATTTAATAATGAAATAAATGACAAAATACATTTAAATTGCAACATTTATTACTATTTATGTTCAACTTTTCGACTTTTTAAAGAGATAATCACGAAAAATTCTAGAGTTAGTTTTGATATTCATTGTTATTCTACAAGAAATTCATATTATATCCATAAACAAAAAATGCAAGCGATATAAAAACACTTGCATTTTAGTAGTATTTATATTATTTATATTTTATTTTTAATATATCAAATTCTTTATTATATAAAGATAATTTAGTCGTATATTTTTAACCTATATAGAATGTTATATTTATCGTTATTTTTAATATTATAAATGTATTTCAATTATTTTATTATAAAATAAAGTGATTCATAATTTTTTCAAAATTAAAAAATATTTTTTTGCGTTATTAAAATATTTTTTATTTTAAAATAACGATGTTATCAAGCTAACATTCGGTATAGTCATAAATTTTATTGCTGCTACCGTTAGTAATATATTTGCTGCAAATAATAAAGCTCTTCTTCTTTTAATCCAGTTTATATATTCTTTTGAACTTTCTTCATTTCTAGCATATTCTATCATTTCTGATAATTCTTCATACTTTTCTTCATTATATTCATTAGAAACTAACTGTTTTAAATAAGCTAATTCTTCTGTTTTTAAAGGTAGAATTATATCTTTAAATAGAGAAAGCTCATATAGAACCATATCTCCTATACTCATCAAATAAAACATCAACCCAACTATAAAGACCTTCATTGGTCCATTTAAAATCAACATTCTATTTTTTATAAAAATAATTGCATAAATTGCACTAAAAACTAAAAGAATTGCTACACCTACTGTGTTAAATATATTTACTGTTCTTTGAATAGTTTCATATTCATCAACAATATCTTCTCCAAAAAGTTCTTCGTATTCATATTCTTTCTTAGACATATTTCTTACATTAGATATTTCCATAGCAAATATCCCAATTGGAAATAAAGCTTCTATTAAAATACCAACTACACTTATTAAAAAATTCATAAAACACCTCCAATAGTATCGTTCTATTCAGTATAGCATATTTTTAAACAGAACGATACTATTTGCAAGTGAAAAGTTGCAATTTTATATATTTTATAATTTTAATAGTTTGTATATAGCTAAAGCATATATTTCAGTAGCTTTTATCATATTTTTTATGTTTACTCTTTCATTTTCCTGGTGCTCAGTTTTTTCGTCAAATGGGAACATTGCCCCAAAAGCTACACAGTTATCAAGTGCTTTTGCGTAAGTAGCACCACCTGATGACATAGGAGTTCCTTCAAGCCCTGTTTCCTGTTCGTACACAGAAACAAGTGTTTTAATAAGTTTAGAATCTGCTGGAACATAAAGAGATTTTAGTCTATCAAATTCTTCAAATTCAAGTCCATAGTCAGCAGCTTTTTCTTTTACTGCATTTTCTAAGTCTTCTATAGTATATTTCACTGGAATTCTTGAGTCATATCCAAGCACAGATTCATTTTCGTTTATTATAAGCTCTCCTAAGTTCAGAGTAAGTGTTCCAGATACATCATCAATACAATTAGGTAATATCTTACTTCCAACTGAGTCAGATAATTCATCAACAAATCTCACTACATCTTCTTCTACGCCTATTTCATAGAGAGCCTTGCAAAGTCTTTCTATTGCATTTACTCCCTTATCAGCAGATGCAGCGTGTACTCTTTTTCCGATAACAGTTATGCTTTCTCCATCTTTTTCATATTCAAATTTTAACTCATCTAGTTTTTCTACTAATTTATCAGCAAGTTTTCCTGTGTAGTTAGCTACTCCAGGAACTGCGTTTAATGCACCTGAAATATTTAAACTTAATTCTTTAGATCCTTTTCCTCTTAGATAGAACTGCACTAGAGATTTTTCTGCGTTTGTTACTGGGAATGAAGAATCTGGTGTAAATCCCATAGATGGTATTTCTTCGCCATTTTCTGTGTATTTTGCAATACATCTCCATAAATTTTCTTCATCACCACCGATTATAAATCTAACTCTTTTTTCAAACTTCACCCCAGCATCTAAAAGAGCCTTAACAGCATACATTGCAGCTATTGTAGGACCTTTGTCATCCTGAGTTCCTCTTCCGTATATATACCCGTCTTCTTCAATAGCTGAAAATGGAGGAAATTTCCACTTAGATTCATCTCCTACAGGAACAACATCTATATGCCCTAATATTCCAATAAGCTCCTCTCCTTCTCCAACTTCTGCATATCCGTAGTATCCATCTTTGTAGACAGTTTTAAACCCTAGAGATTCTGCTATTTCTAAAGTTTTTCTAAGAGCTTCATCCACTCCCTTACCAAACGGCATTGATTCTGTTGCTGTATCTTCATCCATAACACTATTTATTCTTACAGCAGCTTTGATTGATTCAACCATTTCTCTGCTATTTTCATTAACTATATTTTTAATTTTATTTTCCATTTTTTAATTTCTCCCTTAGTTTATTTTCACAGTTTTTATTATATCACGTATAACTTCTTTTAGGAATTTTATATCAACTCTGATTTTACTTTAAATAAAAAAAGAGAGCCGAAGCCCTCTAATTTTATTTATATTAATCTCTAATCCCAACCAAAATCAGTTGTCATAAATATACCATTTTTGCCTTTATATGCAGCTACTGCAACATAGTCATAGCTTTCATTTAGCATATTCATATTATGTCCTGGAGAATTTCTCCATGCTTCAAATGAATTTTTAGCTAATTCTTTAGCTGTATAAGTTCCACCTGATATCCAATATATATTTTCTCCTGCTAGAGGAACATTTCCCCCTGCATCAGGATAAATCTCATCAATCATTTTGCCTTCGTATTCATGGTCAAAGTAGTCTAAATCAGACATATGTTTAGATTTTAAATATGCCCAATTTTCTAACCCTGAATCAGTCTTCAATTCATGAATTCCAATTATAGTTCTATATGTATTTATCAATTTATAGAATTCTTTTCTGTATTCTTCTTGGAATTCTTTACTATTTACATTTGTATTTCCACTATCAACAGATTCAACTATTATAAGTTTTAATGTTTTATACGCTTCTGCTCCATCTGAATCTTTTACATATAATTTTAACTCATATGTTCCTGGATATATAGCATCAGGAGGATCTAGAAGTAGTATTTCATTTGTTAAATCACCATCTTCTTTATCATATGCAGTAACGCCAAACTCATTTATATCTATTTTTTCTAAAAATTCTAATGTCACAGTATCTTTTTTAGCTGTTATAACAGGTTTTGAGTTTCCAGATAAATCTATGCCTTTCATTCCACCTATCTGAATAGCATTCTTTCCTTTTAATATGCTATTATCAGAATTTGAAGATACAAGTACCACACCATTGTCCTTAGCTAATAAAGATGAAGTAAGTGCATCAACAAGAGGATCTCCCTTAGCACAGTATAGTGTATCAGAATTTGAATAGAAGTTGTTGATTACAGCTCTATTTGTTTCATATCTGTTATTTCCAGATATTCTTTTTGCATCAAATTTTGATACTAAATTATTTGATACAACTGCACCTCCACCTATTGCAAAGTATTTCACTCCAGATTTTTTATCCTGAGAAGATGTATTTCCATTAGTTAATATTATAGGAGCCTTATCTCTAGCTGCAACTGAAGCTACAGACATAGCATCTGCCTCACCTTTATTTCCATTTACAATAAATGCTTCATTGTAACCTCCTAAAAGAGCAGCAACTTTTTCAGAAGTTTCTATTCTATTTTTACCTTCTATTCTTATAATTTCCTTATCTGTTAATTGATTTTCAACATTTTTACTTATAGCTGCATTCCCACCAATTATATATACTTTGTCTACATTTTGTAGTCTAGTCATAGTTTCATTAGGTATAGAGTCCTTTTTTACCAATAGTATAGGTGCGTTTTCTTTACCAGCTAAACTAGATGCAGATAGACCATCTGCCAAGCTTTTGTCTGAGTTTACAAGGATAGCAGTATTATAATTTCCTATATTATCTGCTATTTTTGCAGCTGTTTCGTATCTATTAAGGCCAGATATTTCTGATATCTTGCTAGCAGATACTGGTACCAGTGACGAACCAAACAATACTGCACTTAAAGTAAGAGCACTTAATTTTTTTGCAAACTTCATAGTAATCTCTCCTCACATATAGTATTTTTGTAATTTTCATACAAATTCTTTTCTAATTAGAGTATCTCATAATTTTGCTTTTATGTAAAGTTTTTACAAAAATAATATAGTATAAACTTTTATTATTAAAAAGGACTATTACAAATTTTGTAATAGCCCCAAATTTAAAATTTTATTTATTTTTTGTAGTTGATTTTTTACAAGTAAAGTAATTTTAATTTATTTTTAATTACTTTAGATTTATTTCAAAGTCCATTCCTCCAACTTGAACTAAATCTTTATCTTTTAATATACTATTGTCTGATTTAGGTGATACTAAAACTACACCATTATCTTTAGATAATGGAGATACTGCTAAAGCATCAACTAATAAATCACCTTTAGTATAGTAATATTTATTTTTATTAGGATAGAATTCTTTAATAACAGCTCTATTAGTTTCGTATCTATCAGATCCAGAGATTCTTTCAGCGTCAAATTCAGATACTATAGAATCTGAAACAACAGCATCTCCACCTACAACATAGTATTCAACACCTGTTTTTTTACTATGTGTTGATGTTTTTCCGTTAGTTAATAATATTGGAGCCTGATTTTTGGCTGCTACAGAAGAAACTGATATAGCATCGGCTTCACCAGTATTTCCATTTACTATGAATGCTTCATCATAATTGCCAACTAATTTTGCTACTTTTTCAGAAGTTTCAACTCTATTTTTACCGTCCACTCTTACTATTTCTTTTCCAGCTAATTGTTTTTCTACGTCTTCACTTATAGCTGCTGTACCACCTATTATGTATATTTTTTTAGCTTTTAAAGCTCTAGTTAAAGTTTCTTTAGGTATTGTGTTTTGTTTTACTAGTAGTATTGGAGCTTTTTCTTTACCTGCTAGAGATGATGCTGATAGACCATCTGATAGAGATTTGTCTCCATTTACTAGTATTGCTGTGTCATAGTATCCCATCTCATCAGCTATTTTTACAGCTGTTTCGTATCTGTTAGTACCTATTATTTCAGTTTTTATAGGTTCTTCTGGTTTTTCTGGTTCAGATGGAATTGATGGATATACTGGTGGATTAACTGGTTTATCATCTTCTTTGTCAGTAACAGTAAAGTGATTCTTACCAGCTGGTTCAACAGTCTGTGTATCTTTTACTGTTGTAGTTTTAGCATTATCATCATTAGTATTATTTCCAGTTGCATCAGTATAATATCCTTTTTCCTGAACCATAACATTAGCATTTGTACCTGTCATTGCTAATGTTGTAATACCCTGTGTCTTATTTGCTGATTCCTGTCCATCACCTAATAATATATCTCCATTGCAACTTTTAATTATATTCCCTTCAGAATCCTTTGTATCGTAAGTAAATGTTGCATTATTTACAGTCAAGTTTGATGTTGCACCTTCCTTGGCAACTATACGTATCGGTGCTGAATAAGGTTTATGCTGAATTTCATCATTATTATTAAAACCACAATCTTCAAATTTACAGTTTAAAATTTTTATTTCCTGTGTTCCGCTTGATTTTTTATGATTTAAATTTATACTTGTTACAATATCTTTAAATGTTGTATTGCTAATGTTTATTGTTCCGTTGTAATTACTGTAAATACTTGCAAGATTATATCCACCATTGGCAGAGTCAAAACTACAATTATCAACAGTTATGTTAATAGCACCTACTTTATTTATATCAATAGGAACTTTATAATCATCTGTATCCCTGTGTGTAAAATAAATTCTATTCATATTTTGACAATTTTCAAATTTTAAATTTATTGTTTTGTCAGTATGTCTTGTTCCCCAAGCTGCTATACCATTTAGATTATTTACTGTAACAGTAATCTCTTTGTCTAAATAAACTCCATCATCACTATTATCTAGCTTTCCTGTTTGACGATTATGTTTATATGTATCAATTTCTAAATCACCTTGTACAGTTGCACCATTTCCATATATAGTTAAATCATCAGCAACATGTCTATGAGGCTCCATTGTCCCTACATTAGTATTTTGTTTACAATAGATTTCTTTAGTACCAGTTGTCTTAGTATCCATATAAGCAGCTTTTAAAGCATCTTGAAGTGTTACATAATAAGCTCCATTATAATATACTGTTTTACCAGCATTACTTTTCCAATCAATTTCTTTTGGCAATACTACACCAATATTCTCAGTAGTTCCCATTTCTACCCCACTATTTGGCAAAACACTTTCTTCAGCAAATGCTACCGTAGAAAAAACAGTCGACGCTCCCAATGCAATCGACATCAAAGCTGCTACTAATTTTTGCTTTTTCATAACAATCTCTCTC
>Oklahoma_p2__coassemble_750_pt1 | contig 24475 bp, 19 predicted proteins | sample Oklahoma_p2__metabat2_high_PE_021 | metagenome-assembled genome bin Oklahoma_p2
TAAGATACACCAAGTACTCCTATACCTATACCAGTCTTTTTGAATAAAGACATATCTCCCTGTGGTCTAGCAGCAAGTTTTCTCCATAACATAGCTGTAATTGGTCCTAAGATTACACAGAATAGTGAGTTAGCAGCGTCGAACCAAGTAGTTGGAACTTCGTATCCTGCAACAACCCAGTTCATATTTTCTGTCCAGTAGTAGTAAACTGGTAGATATGCTAAGTTCCAGAATATCCAGAATATTACTGAGAATCCAGCTACAAGGAATATAGCAGCGATTCTTTTCTTTTCAACTTTAGTAAGAGGTTCATCTTTAGCTTCTTCTTTATGAGCAGCTTTTTCAGCTTTTTCTCTTTCAAGTTCTTCAGCAGTTTTTTCAAATTTGAATGGTTTTTTACCAACTTCACCCATGAAACGATTTCCAAGAACGAAGAACCATAAAGCACCTAACCACATTGATACAGCTGCTAATTTGAAGCAAGGAGCAAATCCTAGTACTCCGTTTTTAGCGAATACGTCTTTGTATAATATACCAACTAAGAAAGTACCTATGAAAGCACCTGTGTTAACTAATGTATAACGGATAGAGAAAGCAGAGTCAACCTGATCTTTATCTGTTACTATACGTCCTACAAGTGCACCAGTTTTCTGTAAACCAAGACCTATACTTACACAGAATATCATAACATAAACCATTGCAGGTGATTTAGCTATACCACCACAATAGTAACCAATACCAGCTATTATATAACCTATTGGAGTAGTTTAACGTCCACCTATATATCTATCGGCGATAACTCCTCCTAGTAATGGTCCAAGATAAGCAAATGCTGTTAATAATGATTGCATTGTAGCACCCTGTCCTTTAGAAAGTCCAAGACCTCCTGTTGCAACAGATGCTGTTACGAAAATAAGTATCAGTGAACGACCTAGATAGTAAGCAAGACGTTCAAAGATTTCAGTACATCCACATACCCAAAAGCCCTTTGGATACCCTTTTTTCTTTGTTTCTCCCATTTCTAACAAAAACCTTCCTATTCAATTTCAGCTAATTTTTTTTGCCGCTGTAGCAATAATAATGCTATTAATTTAACATTAAAGGGATTGTAATTTATATTTTAAATTATCCCTTTTTTCAATTACATTTTAATATATCTTTTTTGTTTTATTAACGCTTTTTTTAGTATAATAACAAAGTTATATTAATAAATTTATCTTATAAATCGTATTATTTTAAAAAATTACCTTTTATGATTACGTTTTCCAACTATTTTTTTATTATTTTTTTATCAATCTAGCTTTAGTTTTGCAAATTTTTCTGAATTTTTTAGCGTTATTCTTTTTTTACTATAGTTTTTTTATCTTTTGTAAATTTCTATCTATATACTTTAAATATAACTTTTTAATATTTAATCTTAATTTCTAATTTCTTTATTTTCATAACGATAACTTTTAATTATCAGTATACAATAGACGTTACACTTTATATTATTTTTATAATTATTAAATATAAATAATTTCACTGGTATAATTTAAAATTTTTCTAGAATACTTTTAATAATTTAAATTAAGAAAGGACGCCTTACAGACGCCCTTTTTCTTTTTATTTATATATAAATTGTATTTATTACGTAAAAAAAGGACGTTTTAAACGTCCTATAATCATCTTCTTAATTACTGTATAACTCTTCTTGCAGTATATAAAGTTCTTGATGATAATTTGCTTATTTTAACAACATCACCAGTCTGTGGTGCATGTATGTACTGATCGTTTCCTAAGTACATTCCAACGTGGTGTATTCTTCCACCTTTAGCGAAGAATACTAAATCTCCTGGCTGTAATTCAGCTTTTGAAACTTTTTTACCAACATTTGCCTGATCTCTTGATACTCTTGGAAGTGATACCCCAGCACCATTTTTGAATGCATACTGCATTAATCCTGAACAGTCGAATGAGCTTGGTCCAGTTGCTCCCCATCTATATGGTTTACCCATCTGAGCTTTTGCTACAGATATTACTTTCTGAACTTTAGCGTTTACTGGTTCATTGTAGTTGAAGTAATCTCCATTTGACCATCCATTTAAACCATTTAATGTTTCAACTTTATTCCATCCATTTGCTTCCCCAGTTATTTTAACTAGTTCGCCTGGTTTTAATCTTCCTTTTTCTGCTGATTTTGCATTAGCTTCAGCTCTTACTGCTAAGAAGTCACAATTTACAACTTCTGCATATCTTTCATTTTTAACTTTTGTTCCATCAGCATTAAATCTGAATATTCCATCAGTTGTTTTAACTACTTCATTAGCAACTAATGTTCCATCAGCTTTGAAGAAGTAATCAACTTTATTTATTGTTCTATATCTTGACTGAGCCATTTCGAAGTTATTCATGAAGTAATATTTTTCTCCGTTAGCTTCTACCCAGCCTTTTATTTTTTTACCATTTTTGTAGTAGAAAGTTTTGTTACCCTCTTTAACAAAACCATTTTTAGCTGCAGCTCTTGTTTCTGTAGTTTCAGAAACTACTGCTATATCAGATATTTCATCTGCCATTACTGTATTATTTCCAGCAAATGCTGTTAGTGAACCAGCTATTATTACAGCTGCCATTATTTTAGATATTTTCTTGTTTATGTTTAACGAATGCATTAATCGCCCTCCTGATTTCTCTTAATTAGTTAGTGGTTAATGTAGTAAAATTTATCTTTCTAAATTCTACATTTTTTATTCTATCATAGCTTATTACATTAGACAAGCTTTTTTGTAACATTTCTGTAACTTTTTTGTAATTTTTGTTGTTACCCTTGTTGCAACCATTGAAATTTCAACATTTTAATTGGTAACAATTTGAAATTTATTACAAAATCTACTGTCTTTTTTTAAGCCTTACAGTTATTAAATATATCATTTTTGTATTATTATGTCAACCTTTTATAATTATTTCATCAATTTTATAAAAAAAAGACCTAAATTTTTATTAATTTAAGTCTTTTTTTATACTATTTTTATCCATAATAATGTTTTTTTGTAACTATTTTGTTTCTATTTTAATTTTTAACCTATTTTCTAACATCCAACAAACAACTTTCTGCTATTTGTTACAATCTGTAACAATTTATATCTATTTTCGTTTGAGTTTCTTTTTCACTATATCAGTTATCATCGAAACTTCATCTACTCTAAGTAACATTATAAGAAGTGCATAAACGCCAGCACCAACTATTATAGCTGTTCCCAACGCTATAACTTCCATAACAAATCCTGTTCCAAGAGCGCCAAATATAATATTATATACAAATCTTGCAACACCACCCATTATTATTGCCGAAAATGTAGTCTTAATAAATACTACAATTATTTTTCTTTGACCAAAGTCGCCAATTTTTTTCTTTAGACTTCTAAATAATAATGTAATACATATAATAGATGATAAGCTAGTTGCAAGTGCAAGTCCTGCGTGTTTTAGGTATCTTATAAATAAAAGATTCATACATATATTCATAACAACTGCTATTGTAGCATTTATCATTGGTGTCTTTGTATCCTGCACAGAGTAGAATATCTTTGTAAGAATATCTCTAAGCCCAACACCTATAAGCCCTATAGAATAGAATATAAGCGCCACAGCAGTCATCTGTGTAGCTCTTGCATCAAATGCTCCCCTTTGGAAAAGTATCCTAACTATAGGCTCTGATAAAACCATAGCTCCTATTGTCATAGGCATTATTATAATTATTACTGAATTGATACTTTTTCTAATAAAATCAAAAAACTCTGTCCTATCTACTAATGCAGATAATCTTGAAAACTGTGGATACACAACTGCAGATATCGATGCTATAAACATTCCCGTTACAAACCCTTTAAGTCTATCAGCATAGTTTAACGCCGATATACTTCCTTCTACAAGCGTAGATGCCAATGTCTTATCTACCATTATATTTATCTGATCAACCGCAACCCCAACTACTATAGGAGCCACAAGTATTAGCATCTTCTTTACATACTCGTCTTTGAAATCTACAAATAGTCTATATTTGTAACCTTTCTTATACGCAAATGGAACCTGAAATAAGAACTGGCTCGCCATCGCAAACAATGCTCCAACAGGAAGTATGTAAATATTATCAAGTAATACACTAAGTATCATAGCTGTTATTAATATAATATTGTACGGCAATCCTATAAGCCCTGGTATAGTAAAGCTACCCTTTGATTGAAGGTAAGACTTCATTATATCGCTCAACCCTGTAAATATTGCTCCAAATATTATTATTCTTGTAAATAATACCGCCTGTTTAAATGTTTCACCTTTAAATCCCATAGCAAATATTTTTACTATAGGCTCTGCAAATATAAATGAAATCGTTGAAAGTATTATTCCAAGTATTATAGTTATATTTAGTATATTATTCGAAAATCTAAGTGCTTTTTCTTCTCCACCCTCTCTTAGATTTTCATAGTAAAGAGGTATAAATGTCGTCGCTAGTGCTGTAGCAACTAATGTAAATAGAACTTTTGGTATATTTGATGCTGCTATAAACACATCACTATATACAGTCGCACCGTATAATGCACCAAGTACTAATTCCCTTCCAAATCCAAGTATCTTTGAAAGCATTGTGACAATCATTAGAGATACGGTTGCTTTTGCTACCTTACCCATTTATCTTATGTCCCCCTCTCCATAAAAAGAGGCTTCATCTTCTGCTATTTTATCCCAAGAGAAATTCTCTAAAGTATATTTTGAAAGAGATTCTTTATCATTTTCAGAGTTTACCACCTCAACAACTCTTTTAGCTATTCTCTTTTCAAACTCATCGCCATCAGCTATGATATTTTCTTTTATCCCAATAGCCTCAGAAATCCCACCTGCATCACTACCTACAACAGGCACACCACATGCATTTGCCTCAGTTATAACGCAGCCAAATCCCTCTCTTCTACTAGGAAGTATCATAACATCCATTGTATTCATCAAATTTCTAACCATATCTACATCTTGATTCCCTGTAAATACAGCCTTTAATCCTTTTTCATTGCATTCCTTTTCTACTTGAGATTTTAAAGGACCATCTCCAACAACTGTAAATGTATATTCATTACTTGGATCAATCTGTTTTATACTATCAAATATTTTCGCAAATTTGTCAGCTCTTTTTATCTTATTTACAGCTCCAACAAATCCAATATTTTTACCTTTAATATGGTATCTTTCTCTTATAGAATTCTTTTCCTCATCAGATATTATGTAGAAGTTTTTAGTATTTACACCATTTCTCGATGCGGTACAGTTATCTCCTGTATACCCTAGCTCTCTAGCAGTATCCATAAGCTTTTTACTTACAAATATATTCTGTTTTGCATTTTCCATTATCTGAAGTACTTTTGTTTTTATATGCTCATTTTCAAATGGCATAGTATGTACATCACTTCCATGGTAAGTAACGATATATGGCTTTTTAAACTCTCTATTTATCCAATACGCAATTCTCCCATGAGGGTATCCCCAATGGCAGCTAACCATATCACACTCTTCTATATCTGATTTGCAAGTATTGAAAAATTCCATAAACCTTTCTTTATCATTTTCTAGCTTTTCAGCTTTTTTACTCTTCATATCTATACTTAAATATACTTTTTTGTATTTTATACCATCAAGCTCAAAACCATCACTAGTCTTATCATAGGTATGCTTTCCTGCTATTTTTTTAGCCATCCTAAAAATACCAGTATCTTTAAACTGTACAGATATTACTTTATATTCGTTCTCTGGATGATTTTTCATTATTGCTTTTATCTTTTCATGTGTAGCCATAAAAAGACCTTTTTTATTATTCTCATCCATATTGACAATATATAGTATCTTCATAAAGTTGTATCCTTTCTAAAAATAAATTCCTATATTAATCGCTAATTTTATATTATACATCATTACAGTTAACTTTAATAGATTTTTAATTAATTACATAAAAAAAGTTCTCGGCATTAATAATTGTATTAATACCGAGAACTACTAATCATCATTTAAAAAGTATAATAATACTTTATATATTCTTCAACAATATTGTCCCAATTGAAGTCATTTTTTATTTTTTCTTCAAGATGTTCCATATTCCATACATTTCTGTTGTATATATCCTCTACTCTATCAGCTATTTCAGATACATTGTTACAGTCAACCGCATATCCTGCCTCTCCTTCTTTAAAGTAGCCATATACACCTTCATTTTTAGTGTATATTATAGGAAGACCTTGAGATAAAGCTTCTATATATACTAGACCAAAAGTTTCTCTTTTAGAAGGCATTATAAATATATCATTTCTTCTATAAAATTTTATAAGCTCCTCTTTAGGCATAAATCCATAAAAGTTTAAAGCTCCTTCTAATTCACCTTCAGCAAGTTTCTTTATCTTGCCTTCTTCCGGTCCTTTTCCTATTATATCCAATGTAGCATTATATCCTCTTTTTATAAGCTCTTTTAATACTGCTATTGTAGTATCTAAGTTTTTAACCCCTTCAAGTCTTCCGGCATAAACAAGTCTTATATCTTTATCCTTGAATACTCTCTCTCTCATATCCATATTATCAAGCCAGAATTTATCTACACCATTTGGTATTACAATAGATTTTTTCTTCATTTCTTCTCTAAGATTTTCTGGTACATAAGTATCTATTACATCATCCTTATAGTAAGGTGATATAAATACTAAATACTTAGCATTCTTCATTATTTCAACGCCTAGCTTTCTAAGCATTATCATCTTTTTGAAAAATACTTTAACATCAGTAGCCCTTATAGCTACCATGTAATCATATCCAAGCTTTCTTTTTAGTTTAAGTGCTAAGTAACCATTTACAAAAAGCGAATGTGCATGTACAACATCAACACCATCAAAATCCACTTTTTTATACATATCTTTTTCTATTCTATAATTTTTCAGATGGAATATTATTCTATCTAACTTTCCAAAACATTTAGAATAGATATAATTTATCCTCTCTGACTCAATTCCTTTATACTTTCCTATGTTTTCATCTCTATCTACTGGAATATATATATCATTTAATATCCCTGGTCTATCCATATGAAATATCAAATGCTTATATATTGTCGAACTTATATAGTATGAATTTATATGTAAAATTTTCATTTCCTTCTCCTAAAATTTATCTACCTATTGAATAGTACTCTATTCCGGCATTTTTCATATCTTCAGGACAGTAGCAATTTCTTCCATCATAAACTATACTTTCTGCCATATTTTCATTAAAATCATTAGGAGTAAGATCTTTAACCTCTTTCCATTCAGTCATTATAAAACAAAGTTTAGCATCTTTTAACGCTTCCTTAGCTGTTTTTGTATAGACTATCTTATCTCCAAACAATTTCTTTGCATTTTCAACACCAACTGGATCAAATGCATATATATCAGCACCTCTATCAAGAAGGTATTCTATATTTGGTATAGCTGGTGATTCTCTTAAATCATCAGTACCTGGTTTAAATGTAAGACCTAGTATAGCTACCTTCATACCCTCAAATGATTCTATCTTTTCTGCTGCAGCTCTAACTAATTTTAGTTTCTGCTGTTCATTTACCTCTATAGCTGCTCTAACAGTCTTTAACTCATATCCATTCTGAGCTGATAACCAGTGAAGAGCCTTTGTATCTTTAGGGAAACAAGAACCTCCATATCCTATTCCAGCTCTCAAGAACTTGCTTCCTATTCTATCATCATAGCTCATTCCTTTTGCAACATCCTCAACATTAGCCCCTACTATCTCACATAAATTAGCTATATCATTCATATAAGATATTTTTAAAGCTAAAAAGTCGTTTGATGCATATTTTATCATCTCAGCACTATTTCTATCAGTTACAATCATAGGTATTTCAAAAGGCGAATAAATTTCTTTCATTATTCCTTCAGCCCATTCACTCTCAACACCTATTACTATCCTAGACGCATTTAAGGTATCGTGAACTGCTGTACCCTGTGCTAAAAACTCTGGATTAGAAGCTAGCTCAATATGAATATTTTTATTTAAGTTTCTTCTTATATACTCTTCTATTTTTCCATTAGTTCCTATTGGAACTGTAGATTTTATTACTATTAATGTGTCTTTTTCTATGCTTTTAGAAATCTGTATAGCAACCTTTTTTATATAATCAAGATTCGCTGATCCATCGCTTCTCTCAGGTGTACCTACAGCTATAAAGATTACATCAGAATTTTTATAAGCAGATTCATAATCCGTTGTATAATCAATTCTTCCGTCTTTATAATTTTTCTGCATTATTTCTTCTAGTCCTTCTTCGTATATAGGTGAAAAACCAGCCTTCATTTTTTCTACCTTTTTTTCATCTATATCGACACAGACTACATTATGTCCTTTTTCAGCTAAACAAGCACCTGTCACAAGACCAACATATCCTGTTCCTGCTACTGCTATTTTCATCATTTCGCCTCCCAATCAATACAACGCTATAATCTCTTTCTTATAGCATTAACTACATAAAAACAGAATACATACATGCTTTTAAACAGACCTAAGCCCTCCACGTTTCTATACGTATTCCATGTTCTCTTTAAGGCTTTTATCTTATTACTAGATAGAGAATTACCTACTATTCTATAATTAACTAGTGGCTCCTCTATCCCATATGCATACTTTTCTGTTCTAAGTATTTTCAACCATGTAGCAGTATCCTGTCCTCTCTTAACTAAAGGCATTTCAAAATCACCTATAATTTTTCGATCTAATACTACGGTTGAACATCCTATTATAGTGTTCTTTAAAAGTCCTTCATAATCAATCTTCTTTGGAGCCTTTGCAACTTTATTAGTCTTTTCTCCATTTTCTCTCATATATCTATATGAAGTAAAGGAAAATCCTATATTTTCCCTTAGCATATATTCAATCTGCTTTTCTAACTTAGTTTCCTCCCAGAGATCATCGCTATCTACAAATGCTATAAATCTACCATTCGCGTTCTTTATACCAGTATTTCTACTAATAGCTGCTCCGGAATTCTTTTCTAATTTGATATATCTTATTCTATCATCACTATTTCGGAATTTTTCTATTATTTCTGATGAACTATCTTTTGAGCAGTCGTCTACTAAAACAAGTTCCCAATTCTTATATGACTGCTTCTGTACCGATTTTATCGTATCTTCTAAAAACCGCTCTGCATTATATACAGGAGTTATTATTGATACCAATGGTTCATTCATACGTTATACTCTCCTTATATATTAGCAATATTATTTTTTCAAACTAAAACTTATTCCTTAACAAATTTCTTTTGTCTTAAATATTTGTAATAACCTAGTGGAAAACATAATATATACATAAATTTATCTCTTATCTTGTTTATCTCATTAAAATATTTACTATCTGACAATAACGAATATCTAGCTAAATTTATATAATTCTTTATCCACATATAAGGGAAATCCTTTAATGGATATGTATTTTGATTTGTAAGATATAAATACTCTAATGCTCTTCCCTTTAAAGCACTCTTTTTAAGAATATTCTTTGTAAGCCCATCTTCTAAATATTCCCTTATTATCATAGGTTCATTTATACATCTAACCTTATAGTATTTAGATATTTCATACCAAACAACGCTCTCTGGTAAAAATCTTATTCCTTCTCTTTCTGGGAAAGGATACTGTTTTAAAATATCTGTTAAAAATACTATTGTTTTATCGCCTTTTACTCCAAATTTATAATATAATTCCGCAAAGTGGCATATCAAATGTTCTTCTGGAACTTCTGTTCCTAGTGTTTTTCCATCTTCCATTCTTAAGCATAGACCAACAATACCGCAGAACTCCTCTTTATTATCAACTTTATCCCATTCCTGAATAACTAATTCCATAGAATTAGGCATAAGTCCATCATCGCTATCTACAATAAAGAAAAATTCTCCATTGGCCTCTCTAACGCCTACATTTATAGCAGTATGTTTTCCACCATTCTCCTTCTTTATATATCTAATATCTAAGATATCTTCTTCAATGAATTTATTTACTAATTCCTCTGTATTATCCGTACTTCCATCATCTACTATTAACCACTCAAAATCTTTGTATGTCTGATTTTTCAAATCATTGTAAAGCTTTGGAAGTGTATATTCTCTATTATATGTAGGAGTAAATATTGTAAATTTGTATTTATACATAATTTTTCTCCCTTCTAACTTTTCTTAATTCCATTTATAGCATAATTTATAAAATAATAAACAGCCTTCGGGAATGGTATCTTCTCAATATTTCTATATATATTCCAAGTCCATTTTGCTGCCTTAAATTTATTACCACTTAAAGAACTACTTGATTTTCTATACATAGCTAATACCTCATCGATACCGTAAGCTATTATACCTCTCTTTAATATAGATAACCAAAGAACATAATCTTCATGTCTTTCTCCACTCATTCTTATATCAAAACCAAGTTTCTCTCTATTTATTATTACAGTTAAACACCCAAGAACATTACCTTTTAAAAGAGTATTGTAGTCCACACTTTTCGGAACTCTTATTTCCTTATGCATCCTATTGCTATTTTCATCCATTAGTTCATATGCAGTGAATGTTATAACATAGTCGTTTTCCTGCATAAACCTAATCTGTTTTTCTAATTTTTCACAATCCCATATATCATCACTATCCAAAAAGGCAATAAAAGCCCCATTAGCCATTTTTAAGGCTACATTCCTTGCATTAGAAACTCCAGAATTTTTTTCAGTTCTTATATATTTTATTCTATTGTCATTTTCTGAGTATGATTTTGCTATTTCAGAACAACCATCTGTTGAACAATCGTCGACAATTATCATTTCCCAGTTTTTATATGTCTGATTAAGAACTGATTCTATTGTCCCTACAATATATTTTTCAGCATTATACATGGGAGTAATTATAGACACTAAATTTTTATCCATCTTAATTTTCCTCATCATTTGTTATTTGTTTAATTTTTCTACTATGCAATGGTAAATTCTTTCGCAATTGCCATTATCATTGTATCTGAAAAATTTATTTCTTGCAATCCTTTGACTTTCTGTAACCTCAAAACCACTTTCTATTATATTAATTAATTTATCAACTGCTTGATCCTTATTGTAAGCCACATCCCCAAACATTTCATTATCTAAATCTATATAAGAATCAACCTCTTCTTTATATTTTTCAACATCAAACTGATAGAAAAGTATAGGTCTATCCATATACATAAAGTCCATTGCTACACCAGAGTAGTCTGTTATATTAGCTGCTGATGAAGTTATCTCATCGGCTAATGTAACATCTTTATCTAAAAATTTAATTCTCTTTCCAGTTATATTTTCTTTTATATCATCAATAAACTCGTGCATTAAATGGTGCATATAAAATTTTATATTTACATCATTAGCTTCCAATGCCTCATTAAGTTTCTCGTCATTTAAGAATAACATAATATTACTAAAATACTCAGTATCAGTGAATTTTTTATCGCCAAACTTAATCCAATCTCTCCAAGTAGGCATATATAATATATCTCTTGAAGCAGGTTTTTTATTTAATGGAAGATTATCCTGTCTTGCACATCCTGTAACACAAACTGCTTCATTATCCATTCCCCACTCATTTACCATTATATTTTTTTCAAAATCAGATATAGCTGTAGCCATATTGTAGCTGCGCATCAGTTCATCTATTAAATTCTTAAATCTAGCATTCATAGGCTTTCTTTTCTTAAAGCTTATAGCTCCATGATTTAAAAATACCTTAAATGTCTTCTTATGGAATCTATTAAGAACAGGAACTGCAAAATTATACGGTGCTATATCTGCAGAAGGAGCATGTGAAAATATAACTACCTCCGCATTATAATAGTACAGATAATTTTCTACACTTCCTTTTATTAACTTATTGCCAGGAATTTTATCCTTTACCTTACTATTTTTATCAATAACCCAATATATATCTATTTCCTTGTGATTTTTTAATATATACTCGTATAAAAACTTTGAGTTATCGTCGTATATATCTCCAGAATGACCACCTATCAGCCATATATTCTTATCCTTAAAAATACCTTTCTTGAATGGGTACTGAAGTAAAGCTAAAATCATATTAAATAATTTTTTTATTTTTTCCATAACTTACCTCATCTCACATTACATTTTATATTGTCTAAAGCCCTCTATTCTACCTTTTATAGTAGCTTCGTGATAATCTCTATCCTTGTTTAAAATTATTCCACCTATATTTCTTATAAGCTTATATGCCATAATCTTTATAAATTTATAATTTTTTCTATAAACTATCTCTTTCTTACAAAGAGCTCCAAATCCTCTACCGTAATTAAAATCTCTCTCATACTTAGCACTCGATTTAGAATGCTTCTTAACTGGATGATGTATAATATCATCACCAAAATATCTTCCTTTAAACCCTCTACTAAGAAGTTCTAAAACATAGTCAGTTTCTTCTCCTGCTCCAAACTCAGCTCCTACACCTAATCTTTCATCGAATTTAACATAGTTTCTATCTTCTCCAAAATTAACAAAGAATGTAATAGAGCAAACTGTAAATGATATATTTGTACTCTTTATCTCACAAATTCCATCATTCATTTTTATAAAGCCTTCTTTTTCATCAAAATCAAGTGTCTTACAACTATAGATTTTATAATCCTGATTTTTTTCAAAAAAATTAATAGCCTTTTCTACTGTATCAGGCTTATATGCACAGTCGTCATCAGGAAAGGCTAAAACCTCCCCCTTTGCGACATCAATTCCTAAATTTCTATTATAGCTAAGTCCTTTTTTGTTACTTTTTATATATTTTATATCTAAACGTTCTACATATTTATCGACAATTTCCTTAACCTTATTGTTCTCATTTTGATCTACAACAATAAGCTCAAAATTTTTATATGTTTGCTCAAGCAAACTATCCATAAATCTGTATATATCATCAAACCTATTTAATGTAGGCATTATTAGCGACACTAGCATCTTTTCTTCTCCTAAACTTATTTTTTAAAGTATCATCCAGTATAATATATTTAATTAAAAATACTATCCCAAAATTAAATCCTGCCTCAAATAGTATATTTTCGGCAAACGAATAAACTAAAAACATCGCTATAACAGCAATATACTTATTTTCATTTTTCTTTATTAAAATATCTAATCCCTTGTACAATAAGAACATAAAGAATACCACAGATACCAATCCTAGCATAACTGTTAAGTATACATATGAATTATCTAAAGGATTTGCTTGTTTTATCTCTGCAGAATATACATTTCCGAATAAAGATAAGAAATTACCCTCTTGTGTTAAATATATATTCCAGAATTTAGGTCTAGAAGCTAGAACACTATTGAAAAGCTCATTTTTAGAGAATAAAAGTCCTATTCCAACCGACATAATTAAAAGTAATATTGGAGATATTTTTACTAAAAAACTTATTTTTTTGTACTTTTTCAGATCTAAATATTTTAAAATATCCACTAAAAATAAAGCCGCTATCATAGTTAATAACCCTGTTCTACTCATAGTAATCTTATAAATAAATAATGTAACAAATAATAAAATCGCTCTGTCCACCATATTATATTTATCAAATCTCAAGAATATATATGCAGCATAAACCCCTATAGAATAGAAGAATACAAGGTTAGGATTGTGTAATCCAAAACAATTTCTAACTATGTATATACCGTCTTTAAATCTATAATGAGTATCTGAAATCTTTATCAAATCTGGTAAAAAGTTACCTATAAGTATAAATGCTATTATAAATAAAGCATTTATAATAAGATAATTTTTTACAACATATTTATCATCAATATCTTTAATAGTAATAGCTAAAAGAATTAATACTAAAATAGCACCTTCCCTAGTAAAAACATATAAACCACATGCAGCTAAAAAAATAGCAATTTCAGTAATATTATGTTTTTTTATAAGAATAAACTGAAACATAAGAAGTGCTATAGAGCCATAAAATAACAACGACGTACTCTTATTTACAAATGCTGTAGGCTCTAAGTTGAAAATCATATATCTTCTTAATAAAATTACAAATAGAGTAAAACTAAACAGTATCTTATCTAAATTATTATTTTTTCTTTTTAATATATCCATACTAACGTCTCCTCTTCAGGCTCAACAAAGTATTGCTCGCAAAAATTCTCATACACTTATAAATTTTTTCAAATCCAGACATATGTTTAGTTTCTAGGAAATAATTTCTTTTCTTGGCCCAACTTTTTCCCCACCAATGAATAACATAAGTATTTTCTGTAATACAGTCATCTGTATATTCTTCATTATAATTAAATGGGTAAAAATACTCTTCGTCGTAAACTCTTATTCCTTCAGAAAAATTATTTCTATCAAACTTTTCATACTTTTCATTAAGTATATAAGTCATTATCTTTGGAATTGTATACAAGTTACTATTCATAACGTCTTCATTATAAAATTCAAGCATATCCTTAATAAAAGGATGATGTGGTTCAGCACCTATTATAGCTCCATTTGCATATTCTTTACTTTCATATCCAAAGAATAGCCTATTTTCTTCCATAAGAGGAGTTAAATCCTTTAGCACTTGAATATCTGTATCCATATAAAGCCCACCTTGCTCATATAGAACCTTTAATCTTATATAGTCTGCTATAAATGCCCAAAGCTTTTGTTTATAACATTCTTCAAGGAATTTTTTTCCTTTAATTTCTTTTTCTATGTCAAAATTTTTCTCATTCCACTCTATAATCTCATAATCTGGAAGCTTATCCTTCCAAATATTAATACATATATTTTCAACATTTCCTTTTGGCCCTCCAAGCCAAACATAATGAATTTTCTTATCTATCAAGTAAAATTCCCCTCCTTAATTTATAAACAAGATTCTATGTACTCTTTCAGTATATTAACTTTTTTATCAGATTCCACTTCATTATTTCCGCACACACCAAAGTAGAACTTGATCTTTGGCTCAGTTCCAGAAGGTCTAATAGCTATCCAAGAATTATCCTCTAAAACAAACTTAAGAACATCAGCTTTAGGAAGGCCATCTATTCCTTCTTTATAATCTAACTTTCTATCAACTTTAACTCCAGCTATAGAAGATATATCATCGTTTCTAAACGACTTCATAATCTCAGCTATTTTTTCAACTCCATCTATACCTTTTAATGTAATAGACTTAAGTGCTTCCTTATAATAACCAAACTTATCATAAATCTCCATAAGTGCATCATAAAGATTCATACCTTTTAACTTATAATAAAGTGCTGCTTCTGATAGTATTAAAGATGCTACGACAGCGTCCTTATCTCTAGCATGAGTACCTACAAGATATCCATAACTTTCTTCATATCCTATAACAAAATTCTTAACCACACTTCCAAAATCTTCGTACTCGTGTATTTTCTCACCTATAAACTTAAATCCCGTAAGAGTATTTACAACTTCTGCTCCATAATGCTCAGCAATAGCTGCACCAAGTTCTGAAGTAACTATAGTTTTTATAACTACTGGTTTTTCTGGTATATTACCAGCTTCATTCATCTTAGAGAATAAATAATTAACTATTATTGCTCCAGTCTGATTTCCATTTAAAACAACATACTCACCATTATTATCTCTAACAACTATCCCAACTCTATCGCAGTCTGGATCTGTACCTATAATTAAATCTGCATTGCTTTCCTTAGCCACATCTATAGCTATATTGAACACAGCCTTTTCCTCAGGATTTGGATACTCAACTGTACTAAACTCAGTATCAGGTAACTCCTGTTCCTTAACAACAGCAACATCTGTAAATCCAGCATCCTTAAGCGCTCTTCTAACCGGAACATTACCTGTACCATGTATAGGAGTATAAATTATTCTTAACTTATCTCCATTTTCAGAAACCATCTTTTTATCTCTAACCTGACTTAAAACCGCTTCATTAAATGCATTATCAACATCATCATCTAAAACAGTTATCATACCAGACTCTAAATAAGAATCAAAACTTCCTACCTTTATATCGCCTAAAGACTCAATAGAATTTACCTCATCTATAATCTCATTAGCTTCATCTACACATATCTGTCCACCATAGCTTCCATATACCTTGTATCCATTGTATTCTTTTGGATTGTGGCTAGCTGTAATAACTATCCCCATCTGGCAATTTAAATATCTAATAGCAAAAGAAAGCATAGGTGTAGCTCTAAGACTATCAAACACAAAAGCCTTAATACCATAAGCTGCTAATGTAGCTGCAGCCTCCTCGCAAAACTCTCTAGACATTCTTCTACTATCATGAGCTATAACAACTCCACGATTCTTACCTTCATCTCCAAATTTTCTTTCTATATATCTACAAACTCCCCGTGTAGCTTTTCTAACAGTATAGACATTCATTCTATTTGTACCTGCACCAATTATACCTCTCATACCTGCAGTACCAAACTCTAAACTCTTATAAAATCTTTCCTTTATTTCATTTTCATCATCTGCTATCCCTCTAAGTTCGTCTTTTGTATCTTCATCAAAATAAGAAGACTCTATCCACTCGTTATATATATCTTTATAGCTCATATTTATTCTCCTTTATCTTTTAAGAAATTTAGACTTAGCCTTACCAAATATATCAAAAACTAAGCTCATCTCATCTACCTTTAACATCATTATTAATATAAAGTATACTACAACACTTACAACAACTGAACAAACTAATGCTAAAAGTTCATTTATCATTCCTACACCAAGTATACCATACATTCCTTTATATACAAAAACAGTACATACTCCCATTATAACAGAAGAAACTAAACTCTTAAGACCAGTCTTCACAATCTTATCTCCACCGAAGTATCCTGTTCTCTTCTTTAAAGATCTAAATAAAAGCATCACCGTAACTATAGATGCTATACTTGTAGAAATAGCTAATCCTTTATAGCCTAATGGTTTTATTAAAATCAAGTTCATTATTATATTCATTACAAGAGCAATACTCGCATTTATCATAGGCGTCTTAGTATCTGATAACGAATAGAATACTCTAGTAATAACATCTCTAACTCCCATAGCTGCAAGCCCTAAAGAATACAGACGTAATGCGTTGTATGTCATATTTGTAGACTCTGCATCAAAAGCCCCTCTCTGGAATAAAATCCTTACAATAGGCTCAGCAAGCACAATTGCTCCTACAGTTATAGGTAAAACTAAAAGCAAAATACAATTAGAAGACTTCACTATTGTATTTACAAAATCTTCTTTCTTATCAGCATTTATCATCCTAGCTAACTTAGGATATATAACTGTTACTATAGATGTAACAAATAAAGCCATAACAAAATCATTAAGCTTATTTGCATAGTTTAGAGCCGAAAGTGGACCATCTCCAAGAGTAGTCGCAAGTGCCTTATCAACCGCAGTATTAATCTGCCCTATAGCAACCCCTATAATCATAGGAAGCATTAAAATAATCATGCTCTTAATATTGTCTTCCTTAACATTCAAATAAGGCTGATACTTATACCCCTTCTTAATCGCAAAAGGAAGCTGGAACAGCATCTGACTTGCCATACCAAGAAGCGCACCTATAGCCATAATAATTACATTAGTCTTAGTACTAATAGCTATAGCTGAAATTATAAAAATATTGTATGGAATCCCTATCAAACTAGGAACTGTAAAACTATCATTAACATTCAAATACGTACCTAAAATTTTACTAAGCGCTAAGAAAATAACACCTATTATCATAATCTTAGTAAATGACACAGCTATTCTAAACTTTTCACCTGTAAATCCCACCGCAAATACCTTTACGAACTCTTCAGTAAATAAAAGTCCTAAAATAGCCACAACTATCGCCAATAAAGCAATAATATTTATCATATTATTAGTAAACTTTAATGCACCCTCAGTGCCTTCTTTTTCCTTAGTTTCAAAATATATCGGAACATATATAGTAGCAATAGCAGAACCTACAATCGCAATTATAAGTCCTGGAATATTTAACGTTAATAAAAATACGTCTGCATATGCCCCTGTACCATAAAAACTAGCTAATACAACCTCTCTAAAAAATCCCAAAAGCTTAGAGAGCATAGTAGCTATCATAATCCAAACTGCTGCCTTAGCTGTACCTGCCATCTCATTTCTCCTTCATAATCTCTTAAATAACACTCAAAATAAAATATTTTTCAAAATAAAAGGGCTCTTTTATAGAGCCCCCAAAAATACTATTCAAATTATCTAGCTCCATCTCCTGTTAAAACAACAGCAACTGTTTTGAATATAATCTTAAAATCAAGTAAAACACTTCTATTTTTTATATAATATATATCCTCAACAAGTTTTTCAGCTGGAGTCATATCATAACCACCATTTACCTGTGCCCAACCAGTAAGTCCTGGTTTAACAGCAAGTCTGTTTATAAACCCTGGTATCTCTCTATTGAACTGCTCTGTAAACTGTGGTCTTTCCGGTCTTGGACCAATAAGACTCATATCACCCTTTAGAATATTGAATAACTGAGGAATTTCATCTATTCTGGTTTTTCTTATAAATCTTCCAACTTTAGTAATCCTTGGATCGTCTTTTTCCGCCCACTGAGCACCAAACTTTTCAGCATCAGTTCTCATAGATCTTAATTTATATATATAAAACCTCTTTCCGCCTTTTCCTAGTCTTTCCTGCTTATAAGTTATCGGTCCGTTATCCTCAATCTTTATCCGTATTCCAAATATTATAATAAGTGGTATCCCTATTGCCAATCCAATAAGAGATAATAATATATTTAAAACTCGCTGATAAAAATCAAAAATAACTCCACCTTTAACTATGCCATAATCTATAGAGTCTATAAAATCCTGTAAGTTTTTATCTTCATCACTTCTATATTCAGACATAATTACCTCCATTACATTAATTCCTATTGTTCTATTATACTCAAAAATGAATATATTATCAATAGCTTATGAAAATCCTATCCTTTTAAAGCTCTAAAAGTAATTAATGCAATCATAATTATTAAAATAAATGAAGTCACAATTCTAGCAACATCGCTGTCTAAATTTATCACGCTAGTCTTTTTAATCTCAAATCCAACGCTGCAAAGCTTCTTAATATTATATTTTTTTAAGAAGTCCATTACATCGTCCTGAATATACTCTGTATCATTTATCAATATAGGCTCACCAGTCTTAGCTATTCTTGGAACAGCTGCAATACTATTTACAAACTCACCTACATTTAAAGTCTTACCTTTTATTAAATTTCCACCTTTTACAACATAAACCTTATCTACCTTGTCCATATCGTAAAACTCTTTAATTACATTTCTATTAACTTCAAACTTATCTTTACCAGAAATTCTATGTACATTAGGAAAAACTTTATCAATTGTACTATTAAGTTCATTAAATCTACCTATAACATAGGTCTTTTCTATACCATTCTCTCTTGCAAACTCAGCTGCTTTGTAAAGATTAGACTCATTAACGGTTAAAATCGGCATCCCTTTTTCTGCCGCTTTTCCTAAAATAGAAACTCCTATAGAGTATCCATTCTTTCCATCAAAAATAACAAACATTTCTTTGCTCTTACTCTGCTTAACAGTCATCTCTGCAAATGTATTACTTATATCTCCTCTATTTATCTGTATAATTCTCTCTACTTTAGCACCTGTTCTCTCAACATCTCTCTCTACACGCTTAGATACAGCTCTTATACCTCCTAAAACATACACCTTTTTCAAGTGATTCTCTTTTATAAACTTACGAATCTCACTTGATAAATCTCCCTGCTCTGTAAGAAGTAACGGTATATTATTGGCATAAGCATAAGGCACAGCACTCATAGCAGAGCCTATATCACCTGTATTAATCAAAATAGCTTCCTTAGGATTATCCCAGTATCCTTCACCACAGCTTATAATAGTTTCATATCTATTAGCGCCCTGTATCTTCTCTTTTTCATACCCTCTTAAATACAGCTTATTTATTATCTTTCCAGAGAACAAATAAGCTACAACTAGCAATAATGCAAGTAACACTGCTGTTATTTTCTTCTTATTCATACTTTTATCTCCTATTTCCACTCAGCAAAGCTAACAGCAGCTCTATAAACAATTAAATACATCTAGGAAATACCTAGATGTATTCAATCATTACTTCCTATTATTTTATAGATTCAGCTATACCAGCTGCTATCTGATTTCCTAAATTAGTTATCTTAGAATCTGAATTCAGTTTATTCATATCCTTTGAACTATCTATAAATGCACATTCTATAAGCATTGACGGATATTTATTTTCTCTTAAAACATAGTAGTAATCAGTTCCACTGCTATTAGCTTTTGCTTTTATTCCTCTATTTGAAAAACCAAATGTATTTACTATTCTCTTTAACACATTTGATGCGGCAGTTTTTGTTAATCCACCGTTCTTGTCCTTTACATTATAATACACTTCTGTACCATTTGCACTACCATTATATGAATTATAGTGAATACTTGTAAATAATTTTGGTTTCACTTCATTAGAAATAGCAGTTCTTGTTCCTAAAGATAAATAAGTATCGTTACTTCTAGTAAGAACAACATTATATCCTTTAGCTCTTAACGCAGCACTTGTTGCAAGAGTAGTATCTAAAGTATAATCTTTTTCTCTTCTAGAACCAGAAACTGCTCCTGAATCTGAACCTCCGTGTCCTGCATCAAGAACAACTGTATTATTAGAAGAATTAGTATTAGTGTTTGAATTATGTTTAGAAACACTATTTGCTATTGAAGTCATAACTTTGGAAGTTATACCTCCACCTACCTGATAAACTTTCTCTGCTTTATATGTATTTAAATTTTCTGTATGTCTAGCAGAAACATAATTTGTTGGATTTATAAGAATTGGAGACTGCTTCTTAGATGCAAATGGTCCACACGCAATCGCATCTATAAGCTCATCTGATTTAGCAACAAATACAGATTTTAAATTCTTATCGTGGTAGAATTTCTTAATAACAGCAGCATTTGTTTCGTGTCTATCAGATCCGTACACTCTATTTTTTGAAACATCTGCACTAACCACACCATCAATCTTATTTAAAACATCATTAGAAACAACATTTTCTCCACCTATAACATATGCATCAGATAAACTTTCTGATTTTAACCAATTATAAACAGAAGAATTTATAGAATTCTTTTCTGTAAGTATTATTGGCTGTTTATCTTCACCAGCTTTTGCAGCTATAGTAAGGGCATCTATCTGTCCATTTGCCCCATTTGCAACATATACCTTATTTACATCGTGTTTTTCATCTATAGCCTTAGCTATATTTAAAGAAAGTTCTGATGTATTATTTCCACTTATACTAGAAACAGATGCACCTGTTTTCTTTAATTCATTTATAGCGCCAGAAGCAACATCATTATTACTTCCAACAACTATTATATTCTTAGCTTCTAATCTCTTTATTTCTGTTATTATATTTGCTGGAGTGCTATTCTTATCTGTTAAAAGAACCGGCGCTCCATAAGTAGTTGCAAGAGGTGTAGCTATAACACCAGCTATACTAGCATTTTTATTAACAACTATAACATTATCTGATTTATTCCAACCCTTTTGTGATATCTTAATTGCTGTTTCAAATCTATTACTACCAATAAGTTTATCAACTGGAACAGCAGCTCTAGCTATAGTTCTCTGAACCATATTAGAAGCTGTACCTTCATCTATAGCCTTCTGAACTTCTTCATCATCTACAACTACTTCCTGAGTAATATCACAAGAATCTAAATCAAGTCCCATATCTTTTAACTCATTTCTATCTAAAGAATATGGATTAGCTGACTTAACTTCTATCTTTTCTAATTCCCAAACATTTAAATACTCTGGTTCCTGATCAAACTTAACAGTACCTTCGTAAACATCTTTATCTTTATTGTATTTTAATTCAGAACTTATAGTCATATCGTAGCATTTAAAATCTGCAACTATCTTTTCAGCATCTAATTTTTCATTAAACTTAACTGAAATACCAGACTCTGTTCCAAAAACTACACTTTTCTTTTCTATATTAACACTTATACCTTTATCCTGAGCACTAGTCTGTGCAAATGCCATAGTTGGCGCCATCATTGTAGCTGCCATAACAACAGCTGTTGTCGCTTTAAATCTTCTCTTCATAAAACTCCTCCTTAAATTCATAATTTTAATATAACCTAAACCGTAGTTTCCTCACTACAAAATCATTCTCTAAACCGACTGGGAAAGGTCTGTTTTAAACCTTTTTAACAAATATTATGTAAATCTCATAACATTATGTAAATCATTATAGCACAAAAGTTACAATTTGTAACCTTTTTGTTACAAGCTTTTTGCTAAATTGAAACATTTTAGTGACAATTTTTTTCAATTAACACATTAAGAATATATTTTTACTAATTTTTTATATCTTTATTCTTATTTTCCTCTACCTCGTATCTATTTTCTCCGTTCTTAGGATTTATAAAATCAGAATAAATACCTTTAGCTCCCATACCAAAAAGCTCTTTTATTTTAGTAGTGTCATTATAAGTATTAACATAAACATAAATCCCTCTCTGCTTAAGTTCCTTAATAAACTTGGAGTTTAATTTTTCCTTATCTATAACAACTACCTTTATTCCGTTCTCATAAGAAAAATCTATTACCTCCTGCGCATTTAACTTTTCCTGTTTATATAACGTATAAATCATAGACTTAAAATCATAAGTTGCCATAACATCATTTAGCATTTTTTCATCATAAATTTGAGGAATAAACTTATCTAAAACCTTTCCATCTACCTCTTTAGCAATCTTAACGCACTTCTTATAAACCTCTTTACACATCTGCTGATCGCCTTTAACATCTATCACAAATCTGACATCTTTATACTTCTTACTAAGCTCACAAACCTCTCTAAACGACATCGGTTTATAAACACCACATACCTCAGTATTTATAAACTCATTAAAATTAGGTCTATTTTTATTCCATGAAGTAGGAAGACCAAGTTCCTTAAGTCTTGGTTCATCCCATGAATGTAATAAAACTGGTTGTCCATCTGATGTCAAGGCTACATCTATCTCAAAAACTCTATATCCAAGCTTATAATTATACTCAAACGCATCCAAACTATTAGTATAAACTTTCTTATCTATACCACCCATTGCATGAGCAATATACTTATTATCCTTCATCCAATCATACTTAAATCTTTCTTTAAAACTATCTATAAACACCCTATTGCCAGAAAGCTCAAGAATATTTACATACATACAATCCTTAATAAACTCAAGTGGTACATAAAGCTTACCTTGCATAAGCTCTACCCTACCATCCATCTTAATCTCTTCCTTTGCACTCCTATTATAAACAATATTTGATCCCTTTTTTAAATCATAAATAGTACCCTGATACTTCAGCACAATCTTGCCAAAACTCTCCTCAGTATAACTATACTTATCTCCTAACGCCTTCAAAACATCATCAAGTGGTAAAAAAACAATCTCATTTCTAATCTTGTACGGCTTTGACGGCTCAAACTTCTTATTATTTATATAAATAACCTGATTAATCTTCGTATCTTTATACTCAGACAACCTCTTACTCTCTCTCGCTTGCATAACACCTAAATAACCGGCAAACACAACAACAGCCACCAAAATAACTCCAGCAACCTTACTTGCCATCCTTGCAGACCTAAACTTTCTAAAAAAACTCTTTATCATAAAACTCACTCCTTAAAAACAAAATAATCTATATAACTATTAGACTAATCTCAAAACTTTTAAACTATAACATTTCTATTATACTTTATAACTTAACTATTTCTCTACTGTGAAGCAAAAAATACATAAAAAAAATAGACTTGCAACTTATAAATGTGTTACATAAAAGTGCAAGTCGCTGAAGCCTGGAGGCGAATGGTATGTTCAAAACAAAATAGGCTGCTACAAATAAAATTGTAACAGCCTATTTACCCACTATCTACAAGAGATATCTAAAAATAATGTATATTCACCTTCACAATCTGCTTGAGGGAACAGACCGGAAAATATGAATAATCTATAAATAATTCCTTATATATATTATACTATAAAATACGTCATTTGCAACAAAATTATCAATTCTTCAAAATAATTTCATCTTCAAATAACATACATTATATAACATATATACGATACTAATATAATACCCTAAACAATCATCCTTAAACAAAAAAATAACAAAAAATCAAACTTTAATCGCCAAAATAAAAAAAGACAGGTGATCCCCTGTGGAATGAGGAATCACCTGCCAAACAAAAGAATGTTTGTGAAAGTTATCTAACAATCTCTCGACTGTCAAATAAGAAAAAAGATGTGTTTAGAGAAAAAAAGAAAAACGATTTGCTACTCAAAAAGGAAAACGGTAGCTT
>Oklahoma_p2__coassemble_868_pt1 | contig 21773 bp, 21 predicted proteins | sample Oklahoma_p2__metabat2_high_PE_021 | metagenome-assembled genome bin Oklahoma_p2
ATTTTTTATTTTCTTGCCCTCTCTCAAGGACAAGTATTATAATATCACCTTTACTCAACTAGGTCAACACTTTTTTTAACTTTTTTTTATTATTTTTTTACACTTTAAAAAATATCGTTCTTTATTAATTTTTATCATTTTATAATTCAGCATACTATTTATTTTTAATCAATTATATTTATTTTTGTTCGTATTTTTCTTTTATTTTATCTTTCAAATATATTTATATTTTCTACTTTTTCTTCGTATCTTTCCAAAAATATAGATAATAAATTTGATTTTTCCAAATAACAAATATATTTTTATCCATTTCTTTATCATAAATACAACATTTTTTTCTTAGCATAACAATAAAAAAGGACTACTTAACTACAAAGTTAAATAGTCCTATCTATCAAATTTTATAAATATTAATTTCAATCAAACAAATCAATTTTATTATTCAGCAGATTCTTCCTGTTTTTCTATTGGTTTCATAGTAGGGAATAATAATACGTCTCTTATTGATGTTGAATCAGTAAGAAGCATTATAACTCTATCTATACCTATTCCTAGTCCACCTGTTGGAGGAAGACCTACTTCAAGAGCATTTAAGAAATCTTCGTCCATATCACAAGCTTCGTCATCTCCAAGCTCTTTCTTTCTTAACTGGTCCATAAATCTACCTTTCTGGTCGATTGGGTCATTAAGTTCAGAGAATGCATTAGCAAGCTCCCAACCATTAGCAAATGCTTCAAATCTGTCAGTAAGTCTTGGATCTTCATTATTTCTCTTAGATAATGGAGATATTTCAACTGGATGATGAGTTATAAATGTAGGCTGCACTAATTTATCTTCACCAAATTCTTCAAAGAATTCAGCTATTATTTCCCCTCTTCTCATTCCCGGTTTAACTTCTATACCTTTTTCTTTAGCTATAGCTATAGCTTCTTCATCAGTATTTATTTCATTGAAGTCTACTCCAGAATATTCTTTAACACATTCTATCATAGTCATTCTCTTCCAAGGTGGTTTGAAGTCTATTTCTTTACCCTGGTAAACTACTTTTGTGCTTCCTGTAGCAACTTCTGCCATATGAGCTATAAGATTTTCAGCTATTTCCATCATATCTGTAAAGTCAGCATAAGCCTGGTATAATTCTATAGCTGTGTACTCTGGGTTGTGTTTCATGTCCATACCTTCATTTCTGAACATTCTTCCCATTTCGTAAACTTTATCAAATCCACCAACGATTAATCTTTTTAAGTATAATTCGTTAGCTATTCTTAAATACATTGGTATATGTAAAGTATTGTGGTGAGTTATGAAAGGTCTAGCATTTGCTCCACCAGCTATTGTATTTAATATTGGAGTTTCAACTTCTAAGAATCCTCTTTCATCTAGGTATGATCTTAAAGCTTTAAGAGCTTTAGTTCTTGTTATAAAAGCATCCTTAACTTCTGGATTAACTATAAGGTCAACATATCTCTGTCTATATCTTAATTCCTGGTCTTTTAATCCGTGGTATTTTTCTGGTAGTATCTGTAAAGATTTAGATAATAAAGTAACTTTATTTGCTTTTACTGATATTTCTCCTCTTTTAGTTATGAATACTTCACCTTCTATACCAACTATATCACCTATATCATAAGTTTTGAATATATCGTATTCTTCATCACCTAGTCTATCTTTTCTAACGTAAGACTGTATTCTTCCTTCAGCATCCTGTATATCTATGAATCCTGCTTTACCCTGTATTCTCTTGCTCATCATACGTCCAGCAATCTTAACAGTTTCTCCTTCTAAAGCTTCGAATCCTTCTTTTACCTGTACAGAGTAATGAGTTCTATCGTATCTACTTTCCTTGAATGGATCTCTTCCCATTTCCTGTAAATTAGCTAGTTTATCTCTTCTTACCTGAAGCACTTCACTTAATTCTTCACTAGTCATTTCTACATTTGCTTCAGTATTTTTATTATTGCTCATAGTGCACCTCCATTTATATTTTGTATTGCTTATATTTACTATTTATAAATTTATTATCTGCTTATTGATAGTATTTTGTATTTAGCTACTCCATCTGGAATCTGAACTTCTACTTCATCACCTTCAGATTTTCCTAGTATAGCTTTTCCTATTGGAGATTCATTTGATATTTTACCTGCAAATGGATCTGCTTCTGTTGAACCAACTATAGTATAAGTAACTTCTTCTTCAAAATCATAATCGTAAAGTTTTACTATTGATCCTGCAGTTACTTTACTTAAATCTATAGATTCTTCATCTATTATAGTTGCCTTTCTTATCATGTTTTCTATTTTTAATATTTTTTCTTCTAATTCAGCCTGTTCTTTTTTAGCTTCATCGTACTCAGCATTTTCTGATAAATCTCCGTATGATATAGCTACTTTTAACTTTTCAGCAACATCTTTTCTACCAACTATTTTTAATTCTTCAAGCTCAGCTTCTAGTTTGTCAAAACCTTCCTGAGTTAATAATATTTCTTTATTTGCTTCCATTTTTCTTATTAAACTCCTTCTCGTAAATGTTATTAAATTTTCTATTTATTTTAAATGGGTATTAAATCGCCATTATTTTACTTTATCCGCTATATTATAGGCTAATATTCGCATTATGTCAAGGATTCAGCTATATATGCCTCTAATCTACCTACCACTTCATCGGCTGATTCTAGCTTATTTATTTCATCTCTAAGCCTAGCAGATTTTTTCATTCCCTTTAAATACCAACCTAGATGTTTTCTCATTTCTCTAACAGCTACATACTCTCCATCCTCTTTAATTGCAAGGTTAAAGTGTTTTATAGCAGTTCTTATCTTTTCCTCTGCAGTTGGCTCTGGAAGTATCTCACCAGTTTTCATATAATGATTTATTCTATTGAATATCCAAGGATTTCCCTGTGCCCCACGACCTATCATTATCGCATCGCATCCAGTCTTTTTTCTTATATTTATTGCATCCTCAATAGTCACTATATCTCCATTCCCTATAACAGGAATTTTAACCGCATTTTTTATTTCCTCTATTATGTCCCAGTCAGCAGTTCCTGAATAATACTGAGCTCTAGTTCTACCATGAATAGTTATAGCCTGAGCACCACTAGCCTCTGCCATCTTAGCAAACTCTACAGCATTTATACTATCTTCATCCCAACCTTTTCTAAACTTAACTGTAACAGGTTTCTTCGATTTCTTTGCTGCTGCCTCTATAACTTTTGCTGCAAGCTCAGGAGTTTTCATTAAAGCTGATCCATCTCCATTTTTTACAACTTTTGGAGCAGGACATCCCATATTTATATCAAGTATCTCATTTGAATGTTCGTTTAAAATCTCTGTTGCACCGGCTATAAATTCTGGCTCAGAACCAAATATCTGTACAGCAACAGGATGCTCTTCCTCCTCTATTTTAAGCATTCCCTTTGTCTTTTCATCATCATAACAAAGAGCCTTTGCATTTATCATCTCTGTATATAAAAGCCCACTACCGTATTCCTTGCATATAAGTCTAAATGCTAAATCAGTAACTCCTGCCATAGGGGCTAAAAAAACTTCATTTTCTAGGACTACATCACCTATTCTCATATTACACTTCCTTTCTATTTAAATCTATTTTTCTTAAAGTCAATGGTATTATATTAACACAAAACTCTACTATTCTTCAATAACACACACCTCAAGTAGATAAAAAAATTAGAGGTACTATTAAAGCACCTCCAATCTATAAAATTCATTCTATAACTCATTTTCTTTATTTTTTTCGTATATCATTCTAAGGCCTTCTAATGTAAGGAATTTATCTATCTCATCTATACTATCTGTTTCTGATGATATAAGACCTGCAAGTCCTCCTGTAGCTATTACCTTTACATCCGGATTTTTTAATTCATCCTTCATCATTTCAATTATCTTATCTACAAGACCTACATATCCATATATAAGGCCTGCCTGCATTGCAGAAACAGTGTTTTTAGCTATTACTGTACCCGGTTTTATAAGCTCAACTCTAGGAAGTTTAGATGCTCTCTGGAATAATGCTTCACTAGAAATCTTAACTCCTGGTGCTATAGTTCCACCTAGATACTCTCCTGATTCAGATATAGCACAGAATGTTGTAGCTGTTCCAAAATCAACTATTATTAGCGGATATCCGTATTTTTCTATAGCTGCAACAGCATTTACTATTCTATCTGCTCCAACCTGTCTTGGATTATCGTATTTTATATTAAGTCCTGTCTTTATTCCAGGGCCGACTACCATAGCTTCTTTATCGCAGTATTTTCTAGCAAAATTTTCTAAAGAATGCATAACATCAGGCACAACAGAAGATATTATAACATCGTCTATATCCTCTATCTTTAAATCATAATGTCTGAATAAATCCTTTATAAGCATTCCATATTCATCTGAAGTTTTATATTTATCTGTATGAATTCTCCAATGTTTTTCAAGTTTATCTCCATCATATAGTCCTAAAACCATATTTGTATTTCCCACATCAAATACTAATAACATAAATCTTATCCTTCTTTCGTATTCTAATTTATATCAGATTATTTTCTCTTATACATCTCCCTAGCATAGTTATTTTAACAACTAGGTATATCTATGTCAATAATATTGTATACAAAGTGATTAAATATAACCATTTTGTCCTCTTACAGATACCTCTCCAGAAATCACCTCTTCTATCACTCCGTCATCGTGTTTTACTATAAGGTTTCCATCATCACTTATATCCATACAGTACACTTTTTCTCTATGATTCTTATTTATAATATAAACATCTTTACCTATAAGAACAGAGTATTTTCTACATACGCTTATTACTTCTTCTTTACTTCCATACTCTATATATGTAGTATAAAGTTTTTCAAATTCGTGCATAATCTCTCTTATTATATCCGATCTTTTAAGCTCAAACCCTTCTTTTTTTAGAGAAGTAGCTTTTTCAGATAATTCCCCGGGAAATAACATTGTATTTACATTTATTCCCATACCTATAACTACACATCCAACTTTCTCCACTTCTGCAACCATCTCAGTAAGAATTCCACATATTTTTTTACCATTTAATACTATATCGTTAGGCCATTTTATCTCAGCATCTACACCAATATTTCTAAAAGCATTTAATATGGCTGCTCCAGCAACAAGTGTCAAAAACGGAGCCTTATATACTGGTATCTCTGGTTTTAACATCAGACTCATCCATATACCTTCTCCGATATTTGATTGCCAGTTTTTTCCAAGTCTTCCCTTACCAGCAGATTGATACTCAGATATGATAAGAGTTCCATCTTTTAAAGACTCAAAATTATCTTTTGCATAATTATTTGTAGAATCTATCTCCTGGAAATATTTTATATTTTGTCCCACAAATTTTGTATCTAAATTTGCAGTTATCTGCTCTGGTATTATAACATCTGAATTTACATCTACAATCCTATATCCTTTTTTATTTATCGCTTCTATCTCATATCCATTTTCCTTTAAGTAGTTTATATGCTTCCATACAGCTGCCCTAGAAATTCCAAGCTCTTTAGAAATACTCTCTCCAGATATAAACTCCTCTCCAGAATTAGATAACATCTCTATTATTCTTTTTCTATTATCCTTGCTCATATATCATTCTCCCTTTTTACAAACCACATCAAAACATAACTATACAATTTATGTACAAAAAAGGGAAGGTATCCACCTTCCCCCTAATTCATCTTTTTATTTATAGACTTACTCCTCGTCAGAAGAGTCCTCTTCTTTTTCTTCTACTTTATCAGAAGTATCGTCATTATTTTCTTCAACTACTTCTGCGTCTGTAGATTTTTCTTCTTCTGTAGTTTCATCTTTTACTTCTACAAAATCAGCTTCGTAATCTATTACACCAGCTTCTCTTTTTTTAGCTTCTTCTACTTCATCTAAATCAACATCTAGTGGAAGAGTTCCTTCTATAGCTTTAACAAACTCTTCTGCATCTAGTGTTTCATATACTAGAAGTGCCTGTGCTACATTTTCTAATTTATCCATATTTTCTGATAGGATTTTCTTAGTCATTTCGTAAGCACCTATTATAATATTTCTTATTTCTACATCTATTTCATTTGCAACTTCTTCTGAGTATGTTCTAGTATTTGATATACTATTTCCTAAGAATACCTCTCCTTCGCTGTCGAATGTCATAGGTCCTATCTTAGCACTCATACCATATTTCTTAACCATGTCTCTAGCTGTCTGACTAACTCTTTCAAGGTCATTAGAAGCTCCAGTAGATATATCTTTAAGAACTAACTCTTCTGCAACTCTACCACCAAGCATAACGATTATATTTTCTTCCATATCTCTCTTAGTAGCGAAGTATTTATCTTCTATAGGTAGCTGCATTGTAAATCCACCAGCCATACCTCTAGGTATTATAGTTACCTGATGTACTGGACTTACATTTTCTAATAAGTGAGCACAAACTGCATGTCCTGCTTCGTGGTAAGCAGTAAGTCTCTTTTCTTTGTCACTTATTACTCTTGATTTTTTAGCTACACCAACTATAACCTTAGTTATAGATTCTTCTATTGTAGCCATTCTTATTTTCTTTTCACCTTTTCTAGCAGTTAATATAGCTGCTTCATTCATAAGGTTTTCTATATCTGCAGGAGTAAATCCTGGAGTTCTCTTAGCTAATACATCTAATCTAACATCATCTGCTAGAGGTTTCTTTCTTGAATGAACTTTAAATATTGCTTCTCTACCTTTAACATCAGGAGTTCCAACAACAACCTGTCTATCGAATCTACCTGGTCTTAAAAGTGCAGGGTCTAGTATATCAGGTCTGTTTGTTGCAGCCATTATTATTATACCCTGATTAATTCCGAAACCGTCCATTTCAACTAGTAACTGGTTAAGTGTCTGTTCTCTTTCATCGTGTCCTCCACCTAGGCCAGCACCTCTTTTTCTACCAACAGCATCTATTTCGTCTATGAATATTATCGCTGGAGCATTTTTCTTAGCATCTTCAAATAATGATCTAACTCTAGATGCACCTACCCCAACAAACATTTCAACGAAATCAGAACCACTTATACTGAAGAATGGTACTCCAGCTTCTCCGGCTACTGCTTTTGATAAGAATGTTTTACCTGTTCCTGGAGGCCCAACCATAAGGATACCTTTTGGTATTCTAGCTCCAAGCTGAGTATATTTTCTTGGATTCTTTAAGAAGTCTACAACTTCCTGTAAATCCTCTTTTTCTTCTTGAAGACCTGCAACATCTGCAAATGTTACCTTTTCTCCATCTCCATCTTTGTGTAATTTGGCTTTAGATTTTCCAAAGTTCATCACTTTGCCACCGCCACCCTGAGACTGATTCATAAAGCTGAACCAAAGTATTCCTAGGAATATAAGCATTATAAATGTTGGAAGCATTGATATGAACCAAGGTGTTGTAGGTTCTGGCTCACCATCTATTACTAACTTATTCTGTTTTGACTGTTCTAAAACTTTATCTGCGAATTGTTCGCTCTTTACTTCTGATGGTATATAAGATTTAAATTTTGTCTTATCTTTTAGTACACCTTCAACAGATGTATCATCCACAAAATATATTGAGGCTATATCCCCTTCATTAAGTTCTTGGTATACTTTTGAAAATGGAATTTCTTTTACTTCTTCTACTTCTTTTCCAGTAAACTGGATAACGCCGACTATTATAGCTAACATTAGAACGTAAAATACCATTCCTTTTAGCATTTTTTTCAAATTAAATTTCCTCCCCTCTTTAAGGTCCTACAGTTTTTTTATGCTGAGTTTAAGCACTTTTTTTGTATTTTCATCAATTTTATAGTTTTCGTTCATTCTGTATTCACCAGCAAGAATTACCTCTTCCTCGTCAGCAACAATTGGAACTCTATTTCTCATCTCTCTAGGTATTTTTAGATCTATAAATAAATCTTTTATCTTTTTAGTTCCACCTTTTAATTTAATCTTATCCCCTGGCTGTCTATTCCTTACAGTTATACCCCCTTTTATCTTATCAAAATCAACGGCTTTTACAGATGAATCTTTTTTAAGGCTTCTATATTTTTCTATAGTTATAACGTCAGAATCAACTAATATACCTAATTCTTTTATTTTTATAAATCCATCTTTAGGTACATGATAGCTATATTCTATTTCCTCTTCTTTTATTTCTTCCAATGTAAATAGTATACTATCTACTCTTCTGTATGCAAATACTCCTCGTGGAAGATTTAACATTTTTCCGTTTTTTGATGCATCTATAAGTTGAGTAACATCTTCTATATGTTTCTGGTCAACAAAATTAGTATCCCCTAAAACATCCTTTATGGCATACCTTATAATTCTACTCTGTATCGCTTCATGATATGTAGCAAGTTTTTCTACATTTAGCTCAACAGCTTTATCATCTACTGTTGCTACTTCATCATATGCTTTTATAGCTTCAGAGTCTAAATAATCGCCGTCACTTTTCATACTATTACTAAGTCTTACTATCGACTCTACTACATTGCTATTAAAATGTTCCCGCATATACGGTAATAATTCCAATCTGATTCTATTTCTTGTATATATACTTTCTAGATTTGTCTGGTCTATTTTAGGATGCAACTCATGCTGCTCGCAATAAGCCTCTATATCCTTTCTTTCTATATCTAATATAGGTCTAATTATACCATTTTCTCTAGTGTATTCTATACCTCTTAAACCTTGAAGACCAGTTCCTCTCATAATTCTCATCATAACGGTTTCTGCCTGATCATTCATATTATGTCCTATAGCTATTTTATTAGCTCCTGTTCTTCTTTTTATCTCATAGAACATATCATATCTTATATTTCTAGCACCTTCTTCTAAAGAAAGTCCATTTTCTTCACAATATTTTGGAACATCTACAGACTTTATAAAGACTGGTATTTCAAGAGAATCACAAAGCTCAGATACAAATAGTGCATCTTTTTGTGCCTCAATACCTCTTATCTGATGATTTAGGTGTGCTGCATATATCTTTAAATTTCTCGATTCTTTTAATCTATTTAATATATGAAGAAGACAAACTGAGTCAGGACCTCCTGAAAGTCCAACTATTATTTTATCTCCATCAGATATCATATTATGCTTATCTATAGTATCAACAACTCTGTCAAATATCATATTTACTACCTCGTTTTTAATTTTTGTCGTAAATAAATCGTTTATATTATTATATAAATCGCCTAAGTATAATAATACCAAATAAATGTAATAAAAGGTAGCCTTTTCGCTACCTTATAAAAATTATTATCTTAATTTTTTAATTTAATTATTTTTCAACTTTAATAATCATTTTATTTCTTCCAGCAAACATCTCCTGGATTTCTATCATATAATCTAGATGTACCTCTAATTTCTTTTCTCCATTGGAAATTTTAAAATCATTTACCTTAGTATCTATTAAAAACATTCCTTGTGGAGTTGCGTATTTATTTGTATGCTTATTGCCCTTAGTAAATGTCATTGTAGAATTTACACTTCCAGTTTTTATAACCTTTATACAATCTTCTGATATCTTTATAGTATTTTTAACTTCCATATCTTCTTCCTTTTGATTGTACTTGATATATATACTACCGTTCTTTTCTATTATTTTACCATATGCTTTTAGCTCTATAGTATCCATATTACCATCGGCATCATACTGTTTTGTTTTTATTATTATTTTATTACTCACTATATTTCCTCGCTTATAATAATTTAATATCTCTGTATTTCTACTTTCTCTACTTCTATCTTAGATTTTAAGAATTCTCTTGCTATAGACGGGAATTTTTCATTTATATCTGATACAAAATAATTACATTCCCCTAGTTCTTCCTTTGTGTTTAGAAGATTTTTTTCTATTAGTATATTTTTTAAATCTATTGCAGTTTCTCTTGCTGGATTTACTAATTTAACTTCCATCCCAACTTCTTCGCCTATAGTTCTTTTTAGAAGTGGATAATGAGTACATCCAAGAACTATTGAGTCTACATCCTTTTCTTCAAGCTCTTTTAGATACTCCTTAGCAGTAAGTCTAGCTACTTCAGTATTTGCCCATCCTTCTTCTACTATAGGTACAAATAATGAACATGCCTTTCCATATACTTTTATTCTTTTATCTATTTTCTTTATCTCAGCATTGTATGCTTTTGATTTTATAGTTCCTTCAGTCCCTATAATACCAACTTTACCATTTTTTGTAGATGCTGCAGCTGTTCTAGCACCAGCTTCTATAACACCTATTATAGGTATATCATACTTTTCCTGTGCTTCAACTAAACTTCTAGCTGTAGCTGTATTACAAGCGATTACTATAGCTTTAACATCTTTTGTTAGCAAGAAATTTATCGCTTGAAAAGTATATTTCATTATCGTTTCTTTAGATCTAGGACCATATGGTACTCTGGCAGTATCACCAAAATATACCAGGTCTTCATTAGGAAGTATCTTTTTAATTTCTTTTAATACCGTAAGACCTCCCAATCCAGAATCAAAAACACCGATTCCTCTTTTATCCATAATAAATCTCCTTATCGAATTAATACCTTATATTCTATCGGCTTTATCTATCATATATTGTTCTGCTCTTTCTATATGATTTTTAGCACATTTAGATGCTCTATCTCCATCTCCACTTACTATAGCGTCTATTAGATGAGAGTGTTCATCTTTTATTCCTACCATTGCATTTCTATCAGACATATATCCTGCTCTAAATCTATATACCTGCTCCCAAAGAGAGTTTATCATCTGTGTAAGCTTTTTATTTCCAGCAGCTTCAAATATACACTGATGGAATTCCACGTCTTTTTTAAGAATTTCGTCAAGGTTTCCACCTTCCATTGCAGCATTAAGTGATTCCGCTATTTCTTTTAGATTTTCTATTTCTTTTTCATCCATTCTTTCTGCTGCTAAATTGGCTGCAAGTCCTTCTAGTGCAGATCTAACTTCTAGTACATCTATTATATCTTTTACAGACATATCTGCCACGTACGCACCTTTTCTTGGAAGCATTATAACAAAACCTTCTAATTCTAACTTTCTTATTGCCTCTCTTACAGGTGTTCTACTTACGCCTAGCTGTTCTGCTAACTGAACTTCCATAAGTCTTTGTCCAGGCTTTAAACTTCCCTCTACAATAGCCTTTCTTAAACTTTCAAATACAACATCTCTAAGTGGTTTATAGTTATCTAAATTTAATTTAGTTAAATTTTCCATTTAATTCAATTCCCCTTTCAGCACTTCTAACAAGATAAACTTGCTTATATTTATCTAGTAATTCTCTTTTCGCCTTTTCAGCTTCGTCTTGTGAATCAAACAGTCCAAATACTGTAGGACCACTTCCACTCATCATAGTTCCCAGTACATCACTTCTTTTCATAATATTTTCTATATCTTCTATCTCTGGATGCATTAAAGATGTTACAGATTCTAGGACATTACACATATTTTTTGCAAGTTCATCTATTTTATCTTCTTTAAGACATTCTATAAGATATTTATTGTCAGGTCTTTTGGATACATTAGACATATCAAACTTATTATACACTTCTTTTGTAGATACAAATAATTCAGGTTTACAAACTAATACATATATATCATCATTTAACCCCTTTATATCTGTTAGCTTTTCACCTAAATTTTCTGCAAGTACCGCACCTCCAGATATACAAAACGGAACATCTGCACCAAGTTCAAATCCTATTTCTTTTAACTCTTTCTCACTTAACCCTAATTTCCATATTTTATTAAGAGCTACTAAAGTTCCAGCTGCATTTGTGCTCCCCCCAGCCATACCTGCTGCAACTGGTATTCTCTTATCTATAAATATTTCAGCTCCTTTTGTTACCCCTGTTTTTTCTTTTAGGAGTTTTGCTGCTTTATATACTATATTATTTTCATTAAGTGGTATTTCCCTACTCTTGCTTTTTAGTATTATTTTTCCATCATTTCGCTCTGTTATGTCGAGAATATCATATAAATCAATCGACTGCATTATCATTTCAACAAGATGATATCCATTTGGAAGCTTTCCAAGTACATCTATAGATAAATTTATTTTTGCTCTACATTTAACCTTCATTTCACTATCCTCCGACATATTTTTGCAAATAAATAATTTATATAATTAATTATACTACAAAAAATAGGGAATTGTGTATATAATATACAATTCCCTATCTTCTAAATCAAATTTGAGTTATTTAATTAAATTTCACTCAAAAAAAATTATACAGTATAGATTATTTATCGTATACTGTAGATTTTTTTCTCTATAATTTTTAAATATTGTTTCTAGCTTACTTTGCGATCTTCTTCAGATTTTCCTTTTATTACCTGTAATTTCACATTAGAAGTAAGTAAATCTGAATAACTATAAGAAATTCTAGATGAACCATTAGCTCCATCGTCTACTCTTACTATGAATACACTTGGATATGCTTCCTCAAGTACTCCTCTTTTTGTGACAATCTGTTTTCTTCCCTTATTAGCCTTTAGCTGCACTCTTTTGCCTATATGCTTTTCAAGAGTAGTTTTTATGTTTTCTAAAGTCTGAACTGTTGCCATCATATCACCTTCCCAATTTTTCTATGTTTACATAATAGCACAAATCCATTTTTTAGTCAACCCTAAACTAATTATTTTATATATTTTTTAACATTTTGTCAATATAATTTTCGATATTATACAGTATTCTATTCAATTATTTTTTCTTATCTATAGATTTTTTATATATAACACATATATATATAATTTTTTCTATAAGACTTAAAATACTTTTGTATTTTATGACATTTTCATTTATAATTAATAGTATATATGTTTTCTTATAGTTAGATATTTTTATTATTAAATATTTAAATAATATATCTACTATATCTACTAAAAAATAAATTTTTTAATTGGTGATTAAGTATGAAAATTGAGAAACTACATTATTTTGAAAGTGTTGCACGTAACAAAAATTTTACAAAAGCAGCTAAAGAATGTCACATCGCTCAACCCGCAATAAGTCATCATATTCAAAACCTCGAAGAGGAATTGGGTACAGAATTATTTATTAGAAACAGTAGAAATGTATCATTAACTCCTCAAGGAGAAATCTTCTACAAAGAAGTAGTAAAAATTTTGAAGGCGTATGAAGATGCGGTTATGAAAACAAAATTTAGTTCAATGTACTCAAAGGGTAAATTGACTATAGGTATGTACGGTTTTAGTTCTCTTAATATTTTAGACCCTGCAGTATCTGCTTTAAAATCAAAGTATCCAAATGTCGATATTATTTTTGATAGATGCCAGGATGCTTATTATGCCGATTATCTATTGAGTGGTAAATACGATATTATTTTAGCGTATGTATCACAGACTTTAGAGCTTCCTGAAAACATAGGCAGTAAGCTTGTTCGCTCTTGTCCTTTTGGTATAATGCTTCCAAAAGATCATGAACTAGCTGAAAAAGATACTGTTACAATGAATGATATTGTACACGCAAAAGAGGATGTGTATGTGCTTGATACTCATATAAGCTATATGAAAAAACATACTGATATTCCTCATTCTAGAATAAAATCAGAGGATGATATGGAACTTCTTTTAATTACTGGTTCTATAAATAAATCAATTATTTTTACAACTAGACACGAAGCAGATGAATTCCGCAATGCTTCTATGACTTTTAGAGAGGTATCCGATAGTGTTATTACCGCAAATCAGGGAATTTATTATCTAAAAAATCATAACAATTGGGTTCTTACTCAATTACTGAACAATCTTTAAACTAATTACTTTTAAAATAATAGAAAAACACCTTCGATTTCGAAGGTGTTTTTTCTTTGTATATTATTATTTAATTTAGTGGAGTATTTCCAATTTCTTTTTTATAAACCATGTATTCTCCAAATTTTTTACCAACTCTTGAGCTTTTCTTTAGGCTTAAGTTTATATCTAGGTTTTCACATATAAGAGATAATTTTGAATTTATAAGTTCATTAGCTGTTCTTATTATTCTAGGTCTACCAACCTCATCTATAAATCGCTCTATCTCTTCAACAAGTAAATCACCTACATCAGCTCCTGGTTCAGCAATTTTGCTACTTATTAAATCCCCAGATTTTGCATCTACTATACCGTATATAAATGGCGTTATTGGTTTTATATATTTTTCATCATTTATAGTTCTTTTAAGCGGAATTATATCTACATCTAGAACAGATTCAACCTTTGGTGCCTCTTTTAATCTGTTTAATTTATTCTTATCCTTAATTTTTTCATTAGATAAGCTATATTCTTCTAGTGGAATTTTTTCAATATAAAACTTCCATTCGTCATTATCTTTTATATATTCCACACACATTAGCTCATCAAAATCCATATTTATACTTTCTCTAATATTATCTTCAAATTTTTCTAATATTATCTCCAGATTCTTTAGATGTTTCGTCATATGAGCCACCTCATCTCTATCTAGACTGTATGGACTATATCCCTTTTCGAATGAAGTAAAGTATAGCCATTTTCCTTTGCCCTTATATTTAAATCCTAGTTCTTTTATAGTATCTCTCTGATCTTTTGATAAATCTTCTACATTTCCCCAACGGCATGCTAAATTACTTTTAAGTGATTTAACGTATCCTTTTGGTAAATCCAAAGCTTCACTATAATCATTTACTATGAATGTTTTAAAATCATCATATCCTTCATATACATCTACACCATATTCCTTTTCATCTTCACCTAGTATACTGTAAAAAATAGTTTCTTCGCCTTTTACTTTTAGAGATATAATTTGAAATTCATATACATATTCCCAAGCTTTAAATTTCTTTATTCTTTCAGCTACTTCATATAACTCCATCCACGCTTCCTTTGTTGGCAGCTCTCTTTTAGATTCAATCTTTTCAGATACAGTGTATTCACTTTCCCATTCTTTCATAATAGGATATACATCATATTGATTATTTTTAAATTTTTTAAGTGTCTTTTTTTCTACTTTTTTAGGTTTGTTTTTTTGACGTTCTTTATTTTCGAAATCAGGCTTAAATTCATCTGGATAAAAGTCGCTTCCCTCATAATCTCCAATCCCCATTCTAGGCGAATTATAAATAGGTAGCATATTTTCTGTATATTCCATTTGTATAAACAATTTGTTTGACTCTACTTTTTCCTTACATTCATCACACAAAAAAGCATCATCATCAAAAGAGTATTTAATTGTATCAACCCAGCTTGCATTATTTTTCTTACATTTATAACATATTCTTTCAGGAGGAATATTTCTAGATAACAATACTATGTCCTCTTCTTCATGTCTTCTACCTATTCTATGACTAAATACCATTAATTTTATTTCTGTGGTTTTATTTTCTCCATAAGTATAATCAAACGTTTCCCCAACTGACAAAATGTTTTTTAAAGTATGATACATACTTTGTTCTGGTTCAACGTATAAAAGATTACCACCTGAAATATATTTATATTTTACGTTTTTAATTTTAAATATACTTAGACATTGTTCGTTTCCCAGCCATATCTCCCTTAAAAATGTGTCTATTTCTTTTAGCATTGTTTTTTCATTAACTTCTATTATCATCCAATAGTCTTCCATTTCCTTTGAAGTTATTAGTATATCGAAAAAACCTTCCATCTCTTTTTTAGCAGCGTAAATTTTTTCATCCCTCTTTTCACACTTTACTAAATGCGCCAACATTTCTTTTGGAGCAAGTTTTTTGCCACAATATTTGCATAATCCTTGATTCCCTTTTTCAACATTTGTAAACATAATAAAATCCCCCAATTTTTTAAATTCTATTATTTCACCTCTCAATTTAATAATTCTTGTCAAAAATAATAAATTGAATTTTAAAATAATAAACAAAACATTATTTACAAGTTACTAAATAAGGTTTTTGCGCCATCATTATACATCATAAAAACAAAAAATTCAAATATAATTCAAAAAATAAATTAGTAACAATTAATTTATTTCAAGTTTATTTTTAAAAAATTCTAAATAATTAAAGAATTATTTTATTATTCTTATATCCTATTAATTCTATATCTTCTATATTTAAATATACTTTTTTTAGTTAACAATATGTTTTTATACAAAAAAGTGCTGCTGCAAATGCTTAAAACACCTGCTATACAGCACCATTCATTACTTTTATATCATAAGTTCATTTTCTTTTCTTTCTGTGCACATTGTTGTAAGTTTATCAACAAGACCAGCCTTCATAGTTTCATCCAATACTCTAGCACACGTTGGACATACTTTTATACATCTCATACAAGCCATGCATACATCTTTATCCACAGTTTTAGGATTATCCATAGGTATTGCACCTACTGGACATTTCTGTGCACATAATCCACATTCTACACAGTTTTCATTCGCTTCTGGTTTTAACGCAGATCCTTTCCATTCTTTGTAAGGAATATTTCCCTTAGGCATTAGTTCCGTATTTATTTCTCCATTTTCAAATTTAGCTTTTATTTCTTCAGAGAATTTTTTTAATTCTTCTTCATCTGATTTATCAGGTCTACCTGCTGCTAAATTTCTAGCTATTGAGTGCTCTGCTATTGCAGCTACCATAGCTCCAACTACAAAGCCATTTTCTTCAAGAACATTTTTTAATTCTAGTAGTGTATCATCGTAATCTCTGTTTCCGTAAACTACAACAGCAACTGCTTTTGCTCCGTTTCCTTTTATTTTATTGATTCTATCCACAGCTACAGTAGGTATTCTTCCTCCAAATGAAGGCACAGAAATTATACACATATCCTCAGCTTTTATGTTTACATCTTCGTAATTGAAATGCAGGTCACTTATATCTAAGTCCTTTGTTTCTTCCCAAGCTGATGAAAGTAGTTTTGTTACTTTTTCTGTCCCTCCTGTAGGACTAAAATAGATTGAATATAGCATTATAATCATTCCCTTCTACAATAATTTCCTTTAATTTTAATTATACGCCTTTATATTTTATAATTTAATAGCTAAATAATAATATTCGTAATTTGAGCATAAAAAAACCCGAGATAAAATATCTCGGGATTTCTTGCACAATATAATACGTAAAAACTATCTTTTTGAGAACTGTGGAGCTCTTCTGGCAGCTTTTAAACCGTATTTCTTTCTTTCTTTCATTCTAGCATCTCTAGTTAAGAATCCTTCTTTCTTTAAAGCAGGTCTTAAATCTTCGTCAGCTTTTAATAAAGCTCTAGATATACCGTGTCTTATAGCACCAGCCTGTCCAGTGAATCCTCCACCTTCAACTTTTACTATAACGTCAAATTTATTTTCAGTTTCAGTTAATACTAATGGCTGTTTAACGTCTCTTATTAATGTTTCGTAGTTGAAATATTCATCTAACGCTCTACCATTTACTGTTATATTTCCTTCACCTGCAACTAATCTAACTCTAGCTACAGAATGTTTTCTTCTTCCTGTTCCTATGTACTGTACATTTGCCATGATAACTCCTCCTTTCACCTAATTAAAATTCTATTACTTCTGGATTCTGAGCTGCATGATCATGTTCAGCACCAGCGAATACTCTTAATCTAGTCATCATTCTGCTTCTTAATTTATTTTTTGGTAACATACCGCTAACTGCGTGAGCTACAACTTCTTCAGGTTTTTTAGCCATCATTTCTCTGTATGATATTTCTTTTAAACCACCTACATAACCAGTGTGGTATCTGTAGTATTTCTGATCTAATTTTTTACCTGTTAAAACTACTTTTGATGCATTTACAACTACTACGAAGTCTCCTCCGTCCACGTGTGGTGTAAATGTTGGTTTATGTTTCCCTCTTAATAATGTTGCAACTTCAGTTGCTAAACGACCTAAAGTTTTTCCTTCAGCGTCAACTAAGTACCAGTTTCTTTTTACGTCTGCTGGTTTAGCTATATAACTTTTCATATCTGTCCCTCCTTAACTTTTTTCCTTTAAAAATATTTTTCCGTTTATGTCAAGTCCGGGGCAAAGTGGACTTATTAACACATTCTTGTATATTATACGACTTTAACCGAAAAGTGTCAAGATTAATAGAAAACTTTTTTGAGGAATAATGCGTGTCCAGGCGCTGTATGACCTGCTTTTGATCTGTCCTGAGATTTTATTATATCCTCCATGCTTTCTGTTATTCTTCCCCTTCCGATATCTATAAGCGTACCAGAAAGAATTCTGACCATATTGTAAAGGAATCCGTTTCCTTCAAATTCGAATACAATTAAGTCATCTTCTTTTTCTATTTTAACGCTTTTTATCGTTCTTACAGTGTCTTTTACGGAAGATCCGCTGCTCATAAAGCCACAGAAATCATATGTTCCAATAAGTGATTCTGCTTCTTTTTTCATCTTTTCAAAGTCTAAATCATATTTTACTTGATATGATATATCTTTCAAGATAGGATTGCGGTATCTACTATTATACACTAAATATTTGTATATTTTACCTTTTGCACTATATCTCGCATGAAATTCATCTTCCACTTCCTCGGCATCTATTATAGAGATGTCTTTTGGCAGCTTAGAATTTAATGCATCTGGTATTCTATTTACAGGTATTTGAGATTCTATTTTGAAGTTTGCTACCTGCCCAAGTGCATGTACTCCAGCATCAGTTCTTCCTGAACCATTTATTTTTACTTTCTCACCTGTTATTTCCTTTATTGCATATTCAATATTTCCCTGTATTCCAGGAGAGTTTGGCTGCTCTTGCCAACCACAATAATTTGCTCCGTTGTATTGAACGGTTATTTTTATATTTCTCATCTAGTCCTCCAAATAGGCAAAACTATTATAATACGTATCTTGATGCAGCTATAAGAGCCATGTAGATTATTATAAGTACCGTAGCAATATACTCGCTTTTACCTATTACAGTTTCCTTCATTTTTGTTCTATTGTCTCCACCTCTATAGCATCTAGCTTCCATTGCCATAGCAAGCTCGTCAGCTCTTCTAAATGCACTTACAAATAGCGGTACTAAAAGTGGAACAAGACTCTTCGCTCTGTTTATAAGCTTCTTACTTTCAAAGTCTGCACCTCTAGACATCTGAGCTTTCATTATCTTATCAGTTTCGTCTAGTAGTGTTGGTATAAATCTTAAAGCTATAGTCATCATCATTGCAAGTTCATGCACTGGTAAACCTATTTTCTTAAATGGATTTAATACCCTCTCTATACCATCTGTAAGCGCTATAGGAGATGTTGTAAGCGTTAATAATGATGTACCCACTATAAGCATTGCAAGTCTTATAGACATAAATATCGCCTGTCTGATACCTTCTTTAGTTATCGCTAAAAATCCAAATGACCATATTTTTTCACCAGGTATGCAGAACATGTTCACGATAAATGTGAATAATATTATCCATTTAAGAGGTTTTAATCCCTTTAGGATAAATTTTACTGGTATTTTTGACATTACAGTAAGTATTAATAAAACAGCAAATACACCTATATACACAGGCATTTTATTTATCATAAATATTGATATCATAAATAATATCGTAGCTATTAATTTTAATCCTGCATCTAATTTGTGTATAGGAGATGATGTAGGATAGTACTGACCAACAGTTATATCTTTTAACATTATTTTCTACCTCCTATCACTCTTAGTATTTCGTCTTTAGCTTCTTCAGGCGTTATTATATCCTGTCTAATATCAAAGCCTTTTTCTCTTAATTTAATCGCTAATTCTAAAACCTGAGGTATATCTAGACCTATTTCTTTTAGTCTATGGGCATTGTTATTGAATACCTCTCTAGGATTTCCCATAAATTCTATTTTTCCTTTATTCATTACTATAAGTGTTTTGACTAATTTAGCCATATCATCCATACTGTGAGATGATAGTATTACAGTTATATTTCTTTCTCTGTGTAGTTTTTTTATAAGTTCAAATATTTCTTCTCTACCACCTGGATCTAGTCCTGCTGTAGGTTCATCAAGTATTAATACTTCCGGATCCATAGCTATTACTCCAGCTATTGCAACCCTCCTCTTTTGACCACCAGATAATTCAAATGGAGATTTTTCTCTATACTTTTCGTAATCTAGTCCAACAGCTTCCATAGAAGCTTTTACTCTTTTAGTTATTTCCTCTTGATCTAGTCCCATATTTCCTGGACCAAATGCTATATCTTTTTCTATTGTTTCTTCAAATAACTGATACTCTGGATACTGGAATACTACCCCAACTCTTTTTCTTATTTCAGTTAGATTTATATCCTTCTGAGTTATTTCAAAGTCATTTATGTATATGCTGCCTGATGAAGGCTTTAGAAGTCCATTTAAATGCTGTATAAGTGTAGATTTCCCTGAGCCTGTGTGCCCAATTAGTCCAACAAAGTCATTATCCTCTATATCAAAGGATATATCATCTATAGCTCTGTTTTCAAATGGCATCCCCTCATCGTATATGTATGTTAAGTTTCTTACTTTAATAGACATAATTCATTCACCATTTCATCCACTGTTAATATATCTTCTCTTATTTTTAATCCCTCTTTATTTAGCATGTGAGATATTTCAGTCATACAAGGCACATCAAGACCTATTTTTTTAAGTCTGTCTATCTCTTTAAATACTTCTCGTGGAGTCCCTTCTAATACTTTTTTACCCTTTTCCATAACTATAACTCTGTCAGCTTCTACAGCTTCTTCCATAAAGTGAGTTATGTGTATTGCAGTTATATTTTCTTCTTTATTTAATTTTTTTATTGTTTTCATTACTTCTTTTCTACCAGATGGATCTAGCATTGCTGTAGCCTCATCGAATATTATGCATTCAGGCTTCATAGCTATTATCCCAGCTATTGCAACTCTCTGTTTCTGTCCTCCAGAAAGTAAGTGTGGCTGTCTATCTTTAAATTCGTACATTCCTACACTCTTTAGAGATTCTTCTACTCTTCTTCTTATCTCTGCCGGCTCTATTCCTAAGTTTTCTGGCCCAAATGCTACATCCTCTTCAACTATTGTAGCAACTATCTGGTTGTCTGGATTCTGAAATACCATTCCTGCAGTCTGTCTTATATCCCACATTTTATCTGCATCTTTTGTATTCATTCCATTTACAATTATATCCCCTTCAGTAGGCTTTAGTATAGCATTCATATTTTTTGAAAGTGTTGATTTTCCAGAACCATTGTGCCCTATTATTACAACAAATTCACCTTTTTTTATATTTAAACTAAAATCATCTATAGCTTTATACTTGTCGCCCTCTTCATTTTCATAGCAAAAGGAAAGGTTTTTTATCTGTATAAGATTTTCCATTATTTACACCCCTTTTTCTAATACATTTAAATCTTTACTATTGCACTTCTATAAAACATTATAATAGTTTATTATATCATACAATTAATATACAACGGATACAATTATAGAGGATTTTATACACTATATCTATAAATTTTCGAATATTAAATAAGTTTATAGATTATATCCATACATTAATTAAGCCTTTATCAAGAATTTTTGCATAAAAAAAACAGACTGTAAAGTCTAACAGCCTGTATCCCCAGTTTATATTCCCTCTAGATATTTATTCCTCTAGTAGCTCTTTTTTCTTATATTAAATTAAATTTTTATTTCCTCAGATATTTATTGTATAAAGTCAATTCATTATAATTTTCTTAGTTTTTTTGATTATATCTTTAATTCTAAAAATGCTATGGCATATAAAATACCATAGCATTTATTTATCAATACAGTAATTATACTAATTCTATGAAGGCCATTT
>Oklahoma_p2__coassemble_922_pt1 | contig 20654 bp, 14 predicted proteins | sample Oklahoma_p2__metabat2_high_PE_021 | metagenome-assembled genome bin Oklahoma_p2
CCTGAGTTAAGTATAGAGCTATCATTAATGATGCTAATCCACCTTCTGATGGTATTCCAACCATTGGTAAGAATGGAAGTGCTGACATTATTGCTCCACCTGGTGCTCCTGGTGCTGCTACCATCGCTATACCTAACATTGCTATGTATGGGAATAATACATTTATTCCATGAGGCATATTATTCATCATTAAAACTGCTGTTGTGAAGCAAGTTATTGATATCATTGATCCTGATAAGTGTATTGTTGCACATAGAGGAACGACGAATTCTCTTATCTGTTTAGAAACTCCATTCTTTTCCGCACATCCTACATTTACTGGTATTGTAGCTGCTGAAGACTGAGTTCCTATAGCTGTTAAGTAACCAGGTATCTGATTTTTTAACATTGTGAAAGGATTTTTCTTTCCTATAGCTCCAGCAAGTGAGAACTGGCATAGTAAGTAGATTAAGTGTAGAGGTATTACTGTTACGAATACTTTCCAGAATACTCCAAGTATATTCCAAACCTGTCCTGCATATGCTATGTTAGCAAATGTACCAGCTATGTATAATGGTAATAATGGTATTATTACTGTTGATAGTGTTGCTGTTACTATATCCTGGAAATCATTGAAGAATTTGAAAAGCACTTCACCTTTTCCATGATTTCTAAGATATGATATACCAAGCCCCATCATAAATGCGAATACTATTGCTGCTGTTACGTCTACCATTGGTTCTAGTGGTATTGAGAATATTGCACTTAACTGACCTGCACTTGGGTCACCTATCTGGCTTGCAACTTCTGCATTTATGAATTTAGGGAATAATGCTGATGCTACTATGAATGCTATTGAACCAGCTACTAAAGTTGAGCCGTATGCTATTGCTGTAGTTATTCCTAATAATTTTCCAGCTCCTGTTGCTAAATCTGCTATACCTGCTGTTACAAATCCGATTATTATAAATGGTATTACGAATGATAAGAATGATGAGAATAATCCACTTATTGTTACTAACACCTGTATTACTGGTGCTGGACAATAAGATCCTATTATAATACCTACTACAATCCCTATTATTAGTTTAGGGACTAGACCTAATTTTTTCTTTTTGCTTTCCTCTGCCATTGCTTTGTCCTCCTATTTTGTTTTTTGTTTTTTTTAGTTTTTTACTTTGGTTTTATTATTTGGCTTTTATTAAAATTCATTTCTGAATAATAACCTATTTAAAATATTTTTAAGAATAAAAAAACCGAGCCCACATATAGTTTCACTTCATAAAACAATGTAGCTCGGTTTAAATTCGTAATCAAATAAATTTCAAAATATTAATATCCTAGTTATCAATATCACCAATTTATTGTTTATATTCTATTTTACTATATTTATAATAATTTTATTCCTGCTTCTTCACATGCGTCAATCTGCTCTTTAGGCCATATACCAACCTGCACTTCACCTATATGTGCTTTTCTTAAATAGTACATACAAATTCTAGACTGACCTATACCTCCACCTACTGTGTATGGTAATTCTCCGTTTAAAAGCATTCTATGATAATCAAGCTCTCTTCTGTCATCACATCCAGCTAATGTAAGCTGTCTGTCTAAACTTTCTTCATCAACCCTAATACCCATAGATGATAATTCTATAGCCTCGTCTAAGATAGGGTTGTAGAATAGAATATCTCCATTTAATTCCCAATCATCATAGTCAGGACTTCTTCCATCGTGTTTTTCACCATTAGAAAGAACTTTCCCGATCTGCATTATAAATACAGCACCATGTTCTTTTACTGCCTCATTTTCTCTTCCTTTTGCATCTAAATCAGGATATTTGTCTAAAAGCTCCTGAGACGTGTAGAATGTAATCTCTTCTGGAAGTATTTCAGGTATATGAGGATAAAGAGAACATACGAATACTTCTGTATCTTTGAATACTCTATAAAGCTTTTCTACTGTTTCTTTAAGCGTTTCCATATTTCTGTCTTCTTTGTTCACAACTAATTCCCAGTCCCACTGGTCTACGTATAAGGAGTGTAAATTATCAAGTTCTTCATCTTTTCTTATAGCATTCATGTCGGTGTATAATCCGGAACCTGCTGAGAATCCATATCTTTTTAATGCCATTCTTTTCCATTTTGCAAGAGACTGAACTATCTCTGCATTTTTATTTAAACAAGGCACATTGAAATTAACAGCCTTTTCTACACCATTTAAGTTGTCATTCATACCCGTTTCTGGTAAAACGAATAAAGGCGACGATACTCTGGTTAGGTTAAGTTCTCTACTTAATCTTAACTCAAAGTAGTCTTTTAGTTTTTTTATTGCTATCTGCGTTTCCATTATATCTAATTTATCTTTATAATCTTTAGGTAATTTTAATCCCATAACTTGCACTCCTCCTAATTTGTTGCTTCTTTCAATTGTTTGATTTTTAGATATAATAAACTTTAATTTTTCATTTGTCAAGAAATTAGATAATTTTCTGATTTTTTTATTATCCTTCTATTATTAATTTTTTATTATTAATTAAAGAGGAAATACTTTTTTTCACTTAATTTTGTCTATATATCTATTGATTATCATTTAATTTTTATTTTTTTTGATAAATAAATCTTTAGCTATGAATATAAATTTTTCTAGCAAATTTAATAAAAAAAAGCGAATAGAGAAACAACTTAAAATACTACTAGTTATCCCCTATTCGCTCACTTAAAATTAATTATTTTCCATAAATTTCACAGTATCTTCCATATTTGCATAAGACGCAAGCGCCCCTTGTTTCTGAGTAGTTAACGCTCCATATGCATTTGCAAATTTTACTGCATCGTAAATAAACTCTTCTGGTAGTTCTTCAAGTCCTCCATCAAAATCGGCAATTTTGTATAATAATGCAGCTATAAATGAATCTCCTGCTCCAGTAGTGTCTACAGCATCTACCTTATATCCATCGTGTTTTGCCATAGCATTTTTAGTATAAACCTCTGCCCCATCGGCACCTTTTGTATATACCACTATCTTGCATTTATCTAGTGCAAATAAATCTTCTAAAGCATCTTCTATTTTTTGCTCTCCTGTTATAAATTCTAACTCCTCATCAGAAATTTTTATAATATCTGCATAAGGTAAAAATTCTTTGACAGCAGATTTTAAATCAGCTTCATTTTCCCAAAGAGAAAATCTTAAATTTGGATCAAAGCTTATAATCATTCCCTTTTCAGAAGCCTTTTTAATAAGCTCTACATGAGTATTTTTCATAGGACTTTCTTTTAATGAAACACTGCAGAAATGAAGTATTTCACAGTCATCTAATACATTTTCATCTAGCTCAGAAAAATCTAATGATAAGTCAGAACAATTTCTTCTGTAGAACATAAAATCTCTATTTCCATCTGCAGCAAGCGAAACGAATGCAAGAGATGTATCTGCATCGTCAGTTCTTATTACAGAATCTGTTTCTATCCCAACTTCTCTAAGAGTTTCTTCAATATAATCTCCAAAAGCGTCGTTACCTAGTTTAGTTATCATCTTTGCATTTCCACCAAGTTTGCAAAATGCACCTGCAACATTTGCTGGAGCTCCACCTGCAACTCTTTTAAACGTAACAACATCTTTTAATCTCTGTCCTTTTTCCATAGGCACAAAATCTATAAGTGCCTCTCCAACTGCACACAACTTTTTCATATCAAAATCCCCTTCTCTAAAATTCATCGATTTCAAATACTATTTTTTTCATATCGTACATACAAACTTTTGCTAATCCATCTAATTTTTCAAATCCAATTTTTTGAATTCCGTCAGTATATGCTCTAGTTGTAAACACAATTTCTCCGTCGTTTATAAATATCTCAAATGCAGATATATCAGAGTATACGTCGATATTTCTCACCTCGTCGCAGTAAGCATATCTAACATCTCTACCACATCCACTTTTGCCCATATTTAACTCAATTAAACCTTTAGATTTATCAAAAGATAAACTTATATCATTTCTTAAATTTAATTTAAACTCATTGCATTTTTCAAACTCAGCACATAATTCAAAAGAAAGATTTTCCACTTCTAAATTTTTAAATTCATCAGCTGTAAATGTACGATTATCTCCTCTTAAGGATTTAATTTCCTCAACTGGTCTTTGATATATTATACCATTTTTTAATATTAATTCTCTAGGCATTGTAAGTGCGTGTTGCCATCCATTTTCAGTAGTTCTATTAGTGTAATCCGCATCTGGAATACCCATCCAACCTACAAGTATTCTTCTTCCTGATTCATCTTCAAAAGTCTGAGGTGCATAGAAGTCAAATCCATAGTCAAATAATCTAAACTTAGATAATTTAACATCTTTAGATGATAAATCTCCACTCATTATAAAATATCCATTCTGGTGAACATTTTTATATATGTATCCTTCTTCTGGAACGCCCTGTGGACAAGTAACAAGCACAGTTTCCCCATTTAAGTCAAATAAATCTGGGCACTCCCACATATATCCAAATTTTTCATCGCTATATATTATAGTGTGGCATTCCCAATCTTTTAAATCATTCCCTTTTAAAACTAGGACACACCCTGTACTATTATCATCTCTAGCACCTAAAACCATATAATCTACACCATTCTTTGGATAAACTTTAGGATCTCTTACATGTAAACTCAACTTAGATGGAAAATCTGTGTTAGTCATTATTAATTCCTTCTCACTAAAATTAAACCCATCATCGCTGCTACAAGCTATTAAATTCTGCTCTCTACCTGTCATTATATAATCGTAGTCACCGTCTAAATGCTTAACATTTCCTGTGTAGAAATAATTTATCTTTCCATTTCTAACTACAGCACTTCCAGAATAAACCCCATTTTGATCGTATCTATAGTCAGGATATAAAACAGGCTCGTGCTCCTTATATTTAACAAAATCCTCTGTAGTTATATGCCCCCATAATTTCAGTTTTCCATTTACATCAAATGGCGAATACTGGTAATAAATATGGTAAATCCCTTTAAATTGGCATAGACCATTTGGATCATTTACCCATCCACTAGTCGGCATTATATGATAATTTAATCTATCTTTGTCATTTGCAACCAATTCTCTAAGTTCTTTATTATCTTCCCAAACTTCTCTAAATTCTTCTATGTTCATTTCACTCTCTCCAATTTTTTAGTCTTTCTATTTTTTAGTCTTAATAATTTCTTAATATCTTTTTAAATATTAAATAGTTTATTCAAATATTATATCTTCAGTACTACATTCACCCTGTTTTTTAAGTTCTAAATCTTTTTCAGATCCAGTTATAACCATAAGAACTTCTGATAAATACCCTGATTTTTCTACAAAATTCTTATCAAAGCTTATTAATAAATCGCCTTTTTTAACCTTCTGCATTGATTCAAGGTTAGTATCAAATCCATTTCCTTCTAGTTTTACAGTGTCTATTCCACAGTGGATTAATATTTCTGCTCCAGCATCACTCTTTATACCACATGCGTGTCCTGTTGGGAATGTAAACACAACCTCTCCATCTACAGGTGAATAAACATTTCCGTCGTGTTCAGTTATTACGACACCATATCCCATAGCTTTTGATGAGAATGCTTCATCTGATGAATTTTCTATATCTTTTACAACACCGTTCATTGGGCTGTATATTTTTTCTTCTTTCACTTCTTCTATTCCATTTGCTTCAAGCATTTTTTCCGCTGCATCCTCTTCTTCTGCAGCTTCTTTTGCTTTTCCATTTTTAATTGCGTCTCTCTTAGCAAGTATAAATGTTAGTCCAAATGCAACTACAAATGATATTATTCCACCTATTGCAAAGAATCCCCAGTTCTGAATTGGTATTGATATAAATCCTGGTATTCCCGCAGCTCCCTGTGCTATTGCTAATACGTGGAATGCCGCTAAAAATGCACTACCGCAAGCTGTTCCTATTATAGCTGCTATGAATGGATATCTAAGTTTTAAAGTAACACCAAACATCGCTGGCTCAGTTATTCCAAGTAATGCTGAGATACCTGCTGCACTACAAACTGATTTCATTTTTTCGTTTTTAGTTATCCAAAGAACTGCTAAAACTGCAGCACCCTGAGCTATGTTGTTCATTGACGCTGTTGGGAATATAAAACTTCCTCCAGTAGTTGCCTTAGCTGCTATAAGCTGAGTTTCTACTGCTATAAAACTGTGGTGCATACCTGTCATTGTTATAGGTGCATATAATAAACCAAATAATCCTCCACCTACAAAGCCTAAAGTGTTGTACATCCAGCTAAGTCCATCTGCTAAGTAATCTCCAGCACTTCTCATTATAGGTCCTATGAATAAGAATGTTACAAATCCTGTGATTAATGTTGTTAATAGAGGAGTTGTTAAGTTATCTAACCAACTAGGAGTTATTTTATGTAATCTTTTTTCTATAGTCGACATTATCCAAGCCACAGCTAAAACTGGAAGAACTGTTCCCTGATATCCCGCCATAGCTATATGTAAACCAAATATATCCCAATATGGAATTTCTGTTGCAGTTCCAACCGCATAAGCATTTAATAATTCTGGATGAACCATTATCATCCCCATTGCAGCTCCTAAATATGGATTACCGCCGAATTTTTTACTAGCTGAGAATCCAAGTAATACCGGTAAAAATGTAAATGCTGCATTTGAGAATAGATTTATCATTGATGCTATTCCCGCAAACTGAGGATATAAATCTATAATTGATTTACCTCCTGCGAAAAATGCCGCAGTAAGTACATTGTAAAGTCCCATCATTAACCCACCTGCAACTATTGCTGGTATTATTGGGACAAATATATCACTTAGTCCTTTAACTGCTCTCTGTAGAAGATTTCCTTCCTGTTTAACTTCTTCATCTTCTTTTGAATTTTTATTTTCACTATTTAAATTCGCCTGTTTAATTACTTCCTCACAAACAAGGTTTACTACACCTGATCCCAATATTATCTGATACTGGCCATTTGTGTAGAATGTTCCTTTTACTGCATCGATTTCTTCAAGACCTTTTTCATCTACAATATTTTTATCTTTTAATACTAATCTTAATCTTGTCGCACAGTGTTGTGCTGATTTCATATTTTCCTTTCCACCTACACAAGAGATTATATCTCTCGCAACAACTGAATAATTCATAAATCGTTTTCCTCCTGTTCATATTTAAAATGGTACCGATTTCATATTTACATTTATATTATAGTACCGGTTCCACTTTCTTGTCAACAAATTCTTTTAAATTTTTTATACTTAATTTTCAGAAAAAAAAATATCCGAGAATTTGTACTTCTTTTACAAATCTCGGACAAGTATATTCTATATTTTAATTTATATCTGATACAGATTCGCCCTCTATAAATTTGGCGTCAACGCTCTGTAATTTTTCTACTTCTTCTTTTTTTATCATCTTTAAAATCGTTTCTGTAGCTATTTTTCCAAGCTTTTCAGAGTCAAATTTTATAGTTGTAAGTTTTGGTTTTAGAAGGTTGCTCGTTTCATACCCACCAAATCCACATATAGACACATCTTTCGGAATAGAAAGACCTAATTCTTCTATTACCTTCATCACAGCTACAGCTTGTTTATCTGTGCTGCATATAACAGCATCTATGTTTCCTATACCGTCTTTAAAATATTCTTTAGCACAGTCATACGTTTTATGATGTGAGAAATTGCTTTCAAGTACATCTACAATATCAACATTAGATTCTTTCAAAGCATCTAATATACCACTTCTTCTTTTTACTCCGACAGCTATATCCTTTTCATTTACACTGACTACAAGTACATTTTTATGGCCTTTATCAGCGACATATTTACCCATAGTATATCCCGCAGAATAGTCGTTATTTATTATAGACACACCATTTTCATATTCCTGCTCTAGTACAAGAAGTGGAACATCTACACTGCCAATTACTTTTTTAAGTTCGTCGGTCATACTTATCGCACTCAAAATAATCGCATCTACCCTAAGTCTTTGTAGATTTTCAATATTCTCTATCTCAAGATTGTGATCATGGGCTGTATTCATAATAAGCATAGTATACCCAGCTGTTCTTAGCTCTTCATCTAAAGACATAAGAACTCTAGACGTAACTGTAGAATCTAAGCATGGAACAACAACACCTATTATCTTCGTTTCCTTTGCCTTTAAACTCTGAGCAAATGTATTAGGCTTATAGTTGTACTCCTCTATAACTACCCTTATCTTTTCTTTTGTTTCATCTTTTACATAGCCCCCATTAAAATATCTAGATACAGTGCTCTTGCCTACTCCAGCTATTTTAGCTATATCTGCCATGGTAAGCTGTTTTTTCATATTACTCTCCTCTTTTCAATCTCCCTAAATTATTAATATATAACCTGGTCGACAGATACTATCTTAACATTTTTCATTCCTGGTTTAGCATTTCTAAATGCACCAGAAATCCCATCTTTTTCAGATATTGATTTTTCTATAAAAGAAGCCATACATAACTTATTCTCATTTACATCTTGCTCTAATGCTGCTATTGCTGTATCTACAGCTGAATACATAGCAAATGTATCATTAGGCATTAAAAGACCACCGACTCTTCTATCCATATTGTATTTTGAATTCTTGCCTGCTAAAAGAGATACATTTCCTCTAAAGTTTCCTCTTTCTGCGCTCTTAATAATTGTTCTATAAAGATCTCTTAAATCATTTTCTATACAACCATCACTAGTTTCAGCTATTATAAGTCTGCTCTTTATGGCCCTTTTAATAATTACATCGTCCATAGTAGAATTTGTTCCATATACATTTATATTTTTACCATATTTATAAATCTGTTTTTCTATATCTTCACTAATATACTTTTTAACTTTGTACTCGTCTTCTTTAGAATTTATATCCGCTACTTTAACTTCTGTAAATTCCACACCCTGATTAGCACATTCTTTTTTCATATCTTCTATTTTTTTACTAAGATTTTTATTATCTTTTAAATCTTTTTCTGAATAATAAACAACAAATGCTTCAGCACCCATTTCTTTTGCAAGCATTGCAGTGTCTTTACCACTAGATTCCTCCGCTGGTATATAACTTAAGTCTAAATTCTTGCTCATTTCCTCTGCTGTCATACTTAAGTCTGCTCCCATAAGAAGGAGATCATCTCTTTTTGATTTTATATCATTTATGCAACTAAGCATATTTTTATCATTTCCAGAAAATACAACTGCATTCATATTTTCATCAGCAACTATTTTATCTACAACTTTTTTAGCACCATTTGAATTTGCTGGCAATACAAAGTGTTTTATCTCATCATTTGAATTTTTATCTTTATTTCTTAACTGGTATAAATCATACATTTTTTTAGCAGCTTCATAAGAATCTTTATCTGAACTGCTAGTTCCTGTAACAATCCCTACTTTAACCCGCTTCTCATCTCCACCTTCTGCCTTTGAATAAGCTGCCATTGGTAGAGAAAGCATCGCTATACTTAAAATCATTGTAATTATCTTTTTCATATTTCCCTCCTTAGTACAGTATTGGATACATTTCCACTGTTCTTAAGAAATTATTATAATATTTCATGCTATTGTATTCTGCCCAAATACCTGTTTTTTCCTTGATATCTGCTCTTATATCACTCAATAGCTCATTTTCCTTAACCTTTTTCTTATACAGTTTATTTGAAGTATCTAAAGCTATTTCAACACAGAATACTTTTTCTGGTATATCTGTACCAGCTAATCTACCTTCCATACCCATAGATTTAAGTTTTTCAGATATTTTAGAGTTAATTTCAGTATAATCACTTCCACTCACATCTACTCCTAATATATCTCCATATAGTTTTGTACTGTCTAAAGAATGTATATTTGGAACCATTAGTTTATTTTCTATAGCAGCTTCTATAGTTGCCTTATCCATAGCTCCTCTGCATCCATAAAGCGCTACATTATCTCCGTATGCTTTTTTCTTAGCAACTGCATCTTTTTTTATAAATTCCTCAGCTGTTTTTGAATCATTCTCATCTTTCATCCCTGGAACTACTACTTCTTCATATTTGATTCCATTTTTTTCACATTCTCTCTGCATATCTCTGTTTTTCTGCTTAGACTCTACTTCATCTTTTACAAACTCATCAATATAGTTTACAAATACCTTAGCACCTAAAGCTTCAACCATTCTAACAGCATTTTTATCATTGTCTTTATCAGTAGGATTAAATCCTATATTTATATCCTCATCCATAATTGCATCATTCTGCTTGTTTTCATTTTGCATTTCTTCAACACCTGCAGCAATAGTTGTGATATCTTCATTCTTTTCTTTTATCTTTTCAAATACAGGAAGTATTCCCTCTTTATCTGAGCATACTATTATACATTTAACCTTTTCGTTATCTGCAAATGAAGCTATCTCATCTGTTATCTTATCTAAATTTTTATCATAGTCCTTTGGAAGTACCACATTCTTAACATCTTTATATTTTTCTAAAAATTCCTGGTCTAATTTAACAGATTCTGGAGTGACTATCATAGTACACGCATATCCATCTGTAAGCCCTCCATTACTTGCCTCTTTCTTACCACACCCAACTGCTCCAAGTGCTATACAAAAAGAAAGAGCCAATACAGTCATCTTTTTTAACATCTATTTTTCTCCTCTCTATTACATTCTTATTAATTTAATTCTATTCTATCAAAACAATATACTTAATTAGTTTATCACATTTTCAGAAAAAAAACATCAAAACTTACTCTCAAATCTTCTCTTCATCTATTGTATAAACTTAAATTCGATTCTATTTTTTTAAAATAAAAGGTGCTTGGAAATTTTCCAAACACCTTGATTTATCTTATAAATTTAATTATTAAACATTCTGTATAGACCCTTTAGTCTTTATAAAACTTCCTACTAAAGCTCCAACTAAACCTGGAACTATCCATCCAAGTCCAAGAGATGTTAGTGGAAGAACGTTTATAAATTCAAAAGCTCCTGTTAAAGAATTTGCTACAGATAATATACTAGCAACAAATGTGAAGTACGCAGCACCTTTAAATGTATTGTCGTTCTTAATCTGTTTTGTGAATATTGTAAGCACAACAAGTATTATCATTACTGGGTATATAGTCTGAAGTATTGGTATAGATATCTGTATTATCTTGTTTACACCAAATGTAGAAACAACCGCACTGAATATACATATAGCTGTAACTATTTTTTCGTAAGATAATCTTCCATCTGTTGTATCTTCAAAATATCTACCTGCAGATGATGTTAATCCTATTGATGTTGTTAAACATGCAAATAGAACCATTATCGCTAGTAGAACTTTACCTGGTGTTCCAAATATTCCTTCAGTAGCTGCAACAACTAATAGAGCCTGAGAAGTATTTATATCGTGTATAGTAGACATAGTAGCTCCTAAGTAGCAAAGTCCACCATATACTATTGATAATGCTATACCTGCAACAAATCCAGATTTTATAGTCATAGATATCTGATCTTTTGTATCTTTATATCCCTTAGAAACTAAAGTACTTATCATTATACCTGCCATTGCAGATGCTCCAAGTGCATCCATTGTTAGATATCCCTGAGAAAGTCCTTCACTAAATAGACTTCTATCTATCATATGATCTGGACTCATAGGTCCTATTGGTGTTATTACTCCTTTTATTATAAGTGCTAAAAGACTTAATAAAAGTACAGGAGTTAAAAATTTACCTATAATATCTAAAACCTTTGTAGATTTTATTGTTAGGAAATATGTCGCAATAAAGAATACTATTGAGAAAATAACAGACCCTGCAGTGCCTAAATTAGGCATAAATGGTAGAATACTCATTTCAAATGTAGTAGCTGCTGTTCTTGGTATTGCTAAGAATGGCCCTATACATAAAATCGCTGCACAACCAATAAATCTGGCCAGCTTCTTTCCACCTCTAACTAAAATTTCATCCAGTATCCCCTTGTTTTTAGCTGCAACCACTATAACTAAAAGTGCTAAACCAGCATCCCCAATTATGAATCCTAAGAATGAAATAAACCAATCTTGTCCCGAAACCAAACCTAAGTATGGTGGGAAAAGTAAGTTACCTGCCCCAAAGAATATTGAGAACAGTGCAAACCCCACGACAAATATGTCAGTTGTTTTTTTGTTCATAAATAAATCCTCCCCTTTTAAAACTTTCTGATTATTCCGTTTTTTTGACTTTATTCTATTTTATCAGACTTTTCTATTTTTTTCAAAGATTATCTGCATTAAAAGCTAAAAAAACTTCAATTTTTTAATTTTTTTCATTTTTCTATAATTTCCATATTATCTATTCCCGTTTATGAAATTTTTTCATTAGTTAAATCTTTTATCTCTCGGATCTGATATTATAGCTTTCGCAATCTGACTTACTTCTTTCATAACATCCTTATAACTCAAATATACCTCTATATCAGCATGAAGTCTTTCCATATCTACTTTATCTATTATACAATAGAAATATTTCCCAGCATCCATAAGTCTACTTATTATCTCATTGTCCTTTTTAGGAAGAAAACCTAAAACGTATCCGCTCTTAGATACTATTTTTACAGCCTTAATATCGTGTAAATTTGAGTAATCTCGTTTCATATATAGTCTAGCGTCTTCTCTTAGCTCTCTTTCAAGCATTTCCCTGTCTTTATACGCTAGTCCAGCTATATAGCTCTCTAATATATAAATATCCTTAGGATTTTTTTCTACTCTGATATCATCAGTAGATACTTTTTCTAGTTTTTTATCTACATTTCTATTTATAATTTTTTCGTACGCTTTTTTTACCTCAGGAATAATTTCCATTGAGAATCTAGAAGCTACGTAGTCGACAAATTTATCTGGAAGCTGTTTTTTCAATCTTAATAATACTTTTGCAGTTACTTTTCTTATTCTAGTACTATTAGCTTCCATTCCCAATTTTAGAAGCTCTCTTCCAACTGGATATATCTTGCTTAACTCAACTAACACTAAGCCAAATATCTTTTCCTTTTCATTTAGCTCTCTTTCTTCTCTAAGGCTTATTCCCTCCATATTTCCCACTATATCAGAAAAATCTAGATTTTCCTCTACATAATTTACTAGCTCAACTCTATTTGCACTAGATTCTTTTTTTAATAATTCTTTATAAACACTTAAATCGTATTTATTTTTATCTAGATATGCCTTAACCATATTGAAATTAATATCTACTCCTGCTTCCTCAGCCATAATTGCCAATGAAGAAAATTCAAAGCTTGCATCTTTAAAAGCTTCTTTCACAGCGTCTTTAAATCTCTGCTGCCCTGCTAATGCTCTAATTCCATCAATAAGTTCTTCTTCATCTACTTCAACAGAATCATCACTTAAAATAATCTCTGCTATAGCAATTATACTGTACAGTGCTTCTATACTTTTTCCTTGATTTTCTATCTTATATAGAAGAGTATCTAAAAAGTCTATCTCACCTCTGAATATTTCTGGACCTGATACTTTAAATGTTTCTGCAAATAGCTTGCAAAAGTTATTTACTTCATCATCTGTTATACCATCTCTTCTTAAATATGCTGTACGGTTAAATGTGTTCATAACAAGGCCAACCATAAATTCAGGATAATATTTATCTTTGTATCCTTCATTAAACATATAGTTAGTTATTGATATATCTATTTCCTCGATGTATTCAGCAGCATAAAGTTTTATAACTCCATCTGTATTTTTTATAAGTTCAAAAAGGAATGTGTTATAATTCTTCATTCTTTTAATGACACCTATATCATAAAATATATAATTTCCAGATTTAGAAAATACCTTCCCTACCTCATTTACAAGATTATCAGCTAGGAAATATTCCCCTAATGCTAGAGCTACTTGTACTTCTTTTTTATCTTCAGAATTTAGTATTGTATTCTTTGTAAAATCTTCAACCCACTCGGTAGGGATAATACCTTCAGAAACAATACCTCTTACAGAATTTACAAAACTAGAAACATATGAAGCAACAGGATATTCTGTTTCTGGAAATCTAATATTTTCTCTATCGCCGTTGTACATTTCTATTAAAGATTTTAAAACTATATTCCGGAAGTTTCTCTTCTCAACATCGGGTAAAAAATTGTATTTATATCTATACTCAAATTCAACATTTTCTGAGCAATCTATGTATTCAGCTACATTTTTTAATGATTCATATATACTTATTCCAGGCATAAATTCACCCCTTTAAAAATAACGCAGCTTCCGATTTTAAGCATAATGCCGATATTTTTCGGAAACTGCGTTTATTTCTTAATTAATAGTTTTTACTTTTTAATAAATAACTTTAAAACTTATTTATATTATTTGCAAATAGAGTTAAGTTCGCTCATACCTTTAAATGAAACTCCTCCACCTATCTGATATACATGATCTACATATTTACCAGAAAGCACATTCTTCTGTGCATCTGTAAGTCCTCTAGAGTTAACTAAAACTACTGGGCAGTTTCTCTGTGCTGCCATAGGACCAGCAGAAAGAGCATCTACTAATACATTTGATTTAGCTGCATATACACTGCTAAATCCACCTTTGTAAAGTTTTTCTATTACTTTGGCATTTGTTTCTTCTCTGTTGTTACCAGCTATTCTATTTGCTGTTACATCATTTGTTGTTATTTCATTTACTGAGTTTATTACATCATCTGATATAACTTTATTTCCACCTATGAAGTAAGCATCTTCAAGGTTCTGTTCTTTTAACCATTCGTACATTTCAGGAGATATAGAATCTTTTCCTGTAAGTATTATTGGCTGTTTGTCTGCTCCAGCTTTTGATGCTACTGAAAGGGCATCTGCTTCACCCATTCCAGATACTATGTAAGCAGTTTTTATTTCTGCTCCACTTTCAACAAGTGCTTTAGCTATTTCAAATGAAGTTGCATATCTGTCTTTACCAGCTATTCTCTGTACTTCAACAGCATAGTCATTTGCTATTTTAGCTTCTAATGCTTTGCTAACTGCATTTTCTCCACCTACTATTATAACTTTCTGAGGTGCTATTTCTTTCATTCTATCAGCAGTTTCTTTTGGTAGATTATCAGCATTAGCTAATAGTATTGAAGCATTTTCTGATGCTGCAAGAGGTGTAGCAGCTATACCATCTGCAACGGCATTACCATTTACAAGTACTACAGTTCCACCAGTTGCATAATTCATCTTACTTATTTCTGTAGCTGTAGAGAATCTATTGTTTCCTTTTATTACATCCCATTTTGCAACTGCTTCACCATTTTCATTGAATGTGTAGTCAATTCCATCTATGTTCTGTTCTCCAGTTACCATTGCTCCAGTCTGGTCAAAGTAGTATGATTTACCATTTAATTCTAACCATCCTATATGAGCTGCTCCATTTGGATCAAAGTAGTATTTGAAATCACCTTCAGTTATCCATCCAGTTTTCATAACACCATTTTTATCGAAGTAGTATTTTTTACCAGCTATTGTCTGCATTCCTTTGTCAGTTAAACCATTTGCACCAAAGTGATATTTTTTACCTGATATAGTTAACCATTCATTAGCTGCATATTTTCCATTTGCTTTTAAGTATTTTTTCTGACCGTTTACAGTTTTCCATCCAGGCTGTATAGGTTCTTTGAATGAAACTCCATATTTTTTAGCTATCTGTGCGTCAGTTTTTGTACTGTAGTCTATTAAAACAGTACATCCAACTCTAACCTGAGGGAATAACCATCTTATTTCTGCATTATGCATTCTTATACATCCACCAGAAACATGTTTTCCTATAGAACTTTCTTTATTATTTCCATGAATAGCATAAGTGCCTCCACCAAATATACCTATCCATCTATTTCCTAATGGGTTATTTGGGTGTCCACCTGGAATACCACCAGAATAGTATGGTCTATTTACTATTTTGTTTGCTACCCTAGTCTTACCTGTTGGTGTAGGTGTGCTAGGTTTTCCAGATGCTACATTAAATGTTTTTACTAGCTTATCATTGTTGTAAAATGATAGTTTATTGTATTTCGTATTAACTATAATTAACTGTTTTGAGGCTGCTTCTACTGTAGTTGTTGGAACGACTGCTGCAAACACCATAAAAACAGACATTAGTACAACGAGATACTTTTTAACAAGTTTCTTCATTACTCTAAATCCTCCTACAAAGTAAATTTATTTTTTATATCCATTTGGATTATTTTTTTGCCATCTCCAAGAATCTTCACACATTTCTCTTAATCCATACTCAGCTTTCCATCCTAGTTCTTTTTCGGCTTTAGTAGGATCGGCATAACACTCTGCTATATCCCCTGCCCTTCTACCTACTATTTCATAAGGTATGTCTATTCCACTTATTTCAGAGAACATTTTTATCATTTCTAATACACTATATCCTGTTCCTGTACCTAGGTTGTATACTACAAGTCCTGGGTTTTCTTTTAGCTTGTCTATCGCTTTTACATGACCTTTTGCTAAGTCTACAACGTGTATATAATCTCTAACTCCTGTTCCATCTGGAGTTGGATAGTCATTACCAAATACATTTACTTTTTCAAGCTGTCCTATTGCAACTTTTGTTATGTAAGGAACTAAATTGTTAGGTATACCATTTGGGTCTTCCCCTATTTTTCCACTCTTATGAGCACCAACTGGGTTGAAGTATCTAAGTATAGCTATATTCATGCTATCGTCTACCTTTGCTATGTCCTTTAACATTTCTTCTATCATAAGTTTTGTTCTTCCATAAGGATTAGTTACTGATAGAGGGAAATCTTCAAGTATTGGGCACTTATGAGGATCTCCATATACAGTCGCTGAAGAACTAAATACAAAGTTTTTTACATCATATTTTTTCATTAAATCAAATAATGTTAGTGTTGATATTAGGTTGTTGTTGTAGTATTCTATAGGTTTTTCTACAGATTCTCCAACAGCTTTTAGACCTGCAAAATGAATTATTGAATCTATTTTATGATTTTTAAATATTTCATCCATTTTATCGAAATCTCTAACGTCTACCTCATAACAAACTATTTCTTTTTCTTTTCCTGATAATTCTTTTATTTTTTCTATTACTGTAGGGTTACTATTGCAGAAATTATCAGCTATTATTACTTCGTACCCCTCTTCAAGTAATTCTATTGATGTGTGACTACCTATATAACCAGCGCCACCCGTTACTAATACTGCCATTTCGTTTACCTCTTTCTCTAAAAAACTTCTTTAAGTAATTTAATAACTTCATTTTTAAATACTAATTTTTCGTTTCAAACGCCATAAAGATATAATAACATACTTATATAAATTCATCAAATTTACATATAGTATTAATAAGTGAATTTTTCTAAATTATTTTTCAATTTTATTTTATGTTTATAGGTTATGGTTCTTTTTATTGATTACTTTTTAAAACTGTGACCGTTATCTCAGGTCTGTTTAATACCCTTATTGGTATCACGCTGTTTCCAAGCCCTCTGCTGACTACCATTTTTGTTTTTCTCTTATTGATTACCCCCTTTGTATACTTCGGCATAATTCCCTGATGTGGTGCATAAATCCCTCCAATAAAAGGAATTCTTATCTGTCCACCATGTGCATGACCAGAGAATACTAAATCATATCCAGCATCAGCATAATCGTCTATATGTTCTGGTCTGTGAGATAATAATATACTGTACTCATTAGATTTTATTTTATTTTTTAAGGTTTTTAATATTTCTGGCACATATTCTTCTCTATCTTCAAAACCAGTATCTATTATTCCAGCTATTTTAATCTCTGAATTTTTGTGTTTTATAGTTTTTACATCATCATCCAAAATATTTACACCATATTTTTCTAAAATCTTTTTAACTTTATCGTATTTAAACGACCATACCTCGTGGTTTCCTGAAACATAGTACATTGGAGCTATTCCCTTTGATTCAGCTAAAAACTTCTCCATATACTTAGTGCCCCACTTTCTTCTGTCCACAATATCTCCTGTGATTACAATTAAATCTGGATTTGCAGCTTTAATTTTTTTTATTAATCTCTTTTGATTTTTTCCAAATTCTTTATTATGAAGGTCTGATATCTGTACTATTCTATACCCATCAAAATCAGCCGGTATTTTTTCACTACTGATAAAGTATTCAGATGTAACTATATCATTTGTTCCCCACACCAATAAAAGTGCTACAAGCAGAATAGATGCTATTATTACTTTTATTTTCTTTATTTTCATAAACATCTCGCTTTCAAATTTTTTCATCAATTATAATTTATTTTTTCTTTGTATCTTTATATTATAATCTATTGAAATATCTTTTTCTATCATATTTTCACTTTTATGAAATCATTATAAATCTATAATAATGATTAATTTATATAGAAAAAAACTATTATTTTAGCTTCTAAAGTTGTATAATATAAGCAAAGATAAGAAAATTAATTATTTTCAGAAAAATCAACTTGTTGCTATTTGGCAAAAGATCGGAGGATATGTTATGAACAAAAGTAAAATTGTTGAACCTCTTGAAAACGCGAAAGATTTTGTAGAAGATAGGGTAACACCACTTACTATATTATTTGGTGTTGTGGCTTGTCTTTTAGGTGTTGGATTAATTTATCTAGCGTACCTATTGATATCTCATTTTTCTCATTCCGATGAAAATTAGATAATTTATTTTAATAAAAAAGGGCTTCACATTAATACGTTTTTAATGTGATAGCCCATATTTTTTATTAATTTTTCACTCTTTATGCAATTAATATACTATTTTAATGAGTCTAATACTTCTCTAGCAACTTCTTTATCGTCAAAGTGGTGTTTTACTGTTCCTAGTATCTGATAGTTTTCATGACCTTTTCCAGCTATTAAGATAACATCGCCTTTTTTAGCAGATTCTATAGCTTCTTTTATAGCTTCTTTTCTATCCATTACTACTTTATAGTTTTCATTGCTTTCATCTAATCCAGCTAGTATGTCTTTTATTATAAGCTCAGGATCTTCTGTTCTTGGGTTGTCGTTAGTTATTATACATCTGTCAGATAATCTCTGTCCTATTCCTCCCATAAGAGGTCTTTTTTCAGAGTCTCTATCTCCACCGCATCCAAATACAGCTATTAAATCACCTTCAACAAATTCTCTAGCAGTATTTAACACATTTTCAAGTGCATCTGGAGTATGTGCGTAGTCTACTATTACACTTATTCCTTTATCATTTGGAACAGTTTCAAATCTACCTGCAACCCCACCTGTATTTCTTAGAGAATTTAGGTAATCTTCTTTATCTATTCCTAACATTTCACATGCTGCAATTACAGCTAATGTATTGTAAACTGTGAATTTACCTGGAACTGGTATGAATATATCTTCTGTATGATTTGGAGTAACTAATGTATATGCAACCCCAGAAGCATCAGATTTAATATTTTTAGCAGTGAAATCTGCATCATGCTCTATTCCGTATGTGTAACAAGGAGTATCTAAACCTTTTATTGCTTCATATATCTTTCTTCCACCTTCATCATCTACATTGATTATATTTGCCTGAGTAGTCTTATGGAATAATTTTTCCTTAGCTTTTCTGTAGTTTTCTAAAGTCTTGTGGAAATCTAAATGGTCTGGAGTTAAGTTTGTAAATATACCTATCTTGAAGTTTGTATCATCTACTCTACTAAGCTCTAAAGAATGAGATGAAACCTCCATTGCACAACAATCGCATCCATTATCAACCATTCTCTTGAATATCTTCTGTAAATCAACACTCTCAGGAGTAGTTGAATTTGATGGAACTTCATTATCCCCATCAAATATCTTTATAGTACCTATAAGACCAACTTTCTTATTACAGTTTCTAAGTATCTCATTTATAAATGTAGTAATACTAGTCTTTCCATTTGTTCCAGTAACACCTATAACATCAAACTTATCTGCTGGATGCTCACAGAAATTAGCTGCAACCTTTGCCATAGTCTTTCTAGTATCTTCAACCTTTACATAAGTACAATCTTCCTTGAAATCAACATCGTCCTGAATTAAAAATACTCTAGCTCCCTTTTCATAAGCTGAGTCTATATATCTATGCCCGTCTGAAACGAATCCTTTTATACAAATAAATAAAGTACCTTCCTCAACCTTTCTTGAATCGTACTCAACATTTAAAACTTCTACATCTTTATTTCCAACAACTGAAAGAACCTCTATTCCTTCTAATATATGATTAAGTTTCATAAAAAATACCTTCTCTTTCTTACTATATTAATACTTAATATATTATATCACACAAACAAAAAGCATTCACTCAAAATAAATTCCCCAATCAAATAATTTGCAACAAAAAATGGGCTGTTGATAATATTACACAAGCTCTTTTTATACATAATTGTAATTAAATTTACTAACTTTTGAGATAGGATATAAACTAAATTTTTATAAAAAAAGAAGCAATTTGTACTTGGGAATATAGACAAAACGAACTCGACAATGCAACTCGATTGCCTGGAGAGGAGTTTGTCTATATTTTCAAGTATATAAAATTGCTTCCTTTTAAAAATTTAGTTGTATCCTATCAAACAAGTTTTAAATATATTTACAATTATACATAAAAAGGGCTGTTGCAATATTGCAACAGCCCATATTTTTATAAAAATTATACTAATCTTTTGTATGATTCGTATCTTTCTTTT
>Oklahoma_p2__coassemble_969_pt1 | contig 19859 bp, 20 predicted proteins | sample Oklahoma_p2__metabat2_high_PE_021 | metagenome-assembled genome bin Oklahoma_p2
AGAATTGATTATACAAAAGAAATTTCTTATATCAGAGCCAAATTTTGAAAGAGAACTATTTGGAAACTTTGATGAAAATATTAAGCTTATAGAAAAGTCACTAAACATAGATGTAACACTTAGAGAAGGAAACCTTATTTTGATAGGTGAAGAAAAAAATGTAGAAGCAGCAAATAGTTTAATGAATGAGCTACACACTACAGTATCTAAAGGAAAATCGCTAGATAAACAATCTATACTATATTCATTATCTCTTCTTAATGATGGAGATGAAAATAGAATACAGGAACTTGAAGGTACAATAGTCCTTACTAAGAAGGGTACTCCGGTTCAGCCAAAGACTTTAGGACAGAAAGAATATGTTAAATTAATAGAAAATAATGATATTACTTTTGGTATAGGTCCAGCAGGTACTGGTAAAACATACCTAGCAGTTGCAATGGCTGTTCAAGCATTTAAAAGGGATGAAGTAACGAGAATAGTACTTACAAGACCGGCAGTAGAGGCAGGAGAAAGTTTAGGATATCTTCCAGGTGATTTACAGGAAAAAATAGACCCATATCTAAGACCGCTTTACGACGCATTATTTGAAATGCTAGGTGGAGATAAAGTTAATAAATACATAGAAAGAGGAATTATAGAAGTTGCCCCTCTTGCATTTATGAGAGGTAGAACACTTGATAATGCATTTATAATACTTGATGAAGCACAGAATACTACATCTGAGCAGATGAAGATGTTCCTTACAAGACTAGGATTTGGATCAAAAGCCGTAGTAACAGGAGATGTTACTCAGACAGACCTTCCTTCAAATAAGAAAAGTGGTTTAGTTCAGGCTACATATATATTAAAAGATGTCAATGGAATAGGTATAAAAGAACTGACAGATAGAGATGTTGTTAGACATGAGCTTGTTCAGAGAATAATAAAGGCATACGATAAATATGAGAAAAAAGAAGCCTACAAAAGAGAAAAGAAGGAAGAAAGAAAAAGACAGAATAAATAGTCTTACAAATTGAAAATTAAATAAATTTATAAAAATTAAATAAGCAGGTGGAAATTATGAGATATATATTTGATGATAGACAGGAAAAAATAGATATAAAAGATGAACTTTATGAAAAAATAGAGGATATAGTAGAAGAAGTATTAGATTATGAAGGATACAGTGATGATTACGATATAAGTATATCTTTTGTAGACAATAAGGAAATACATGAGCTTAATAAACAGTTTAGAGGTGTTGATAGAGCTACAGACGTACTATCATTCCCTATGTTATCTGATGAATTTGAAGATGTAGAATATGAAGAAATGTCTTTAGGTGATATAGTTGTATCACTTGAAAGAGCTCTTGAGCAGAGCATAGAATATGGACATAGTTTTGAAAGAGAAGTTTGCTTTTTAGTATGTCATAGTATGTTCCATTTATTAGGTTACGACCATGATACAGATGAAAATACTAGAGAAATGAGAGAAAAAGAAGAAGCAGTTCTTACTAAACTAAATATAACTAGAGATTAGTTTTTACTAATATTTGAAAAAGGGAGTCGAGTCCTATGGAAGAAAATGGTAAGAAAAAAAAGAAAAAGAAACAAAACATAATCAGATCATTTAATGCTGCAATAGAGGGTGTTATATATACATTCAAATCAGAAAGAAATATGAAAATTCATTATATGATAGCTTTTGGAATATTAGTAGTGAGTTTGCTATTTAAGTTATCAAAGCTAGAATTTATAATGCTTTTAGTTGCTATAACACTTGTTATAGTAGCGGAAATGTTCAATACAGCTATTGAAAAAACTGTAGACTTGGTTACATCCGAGTATCATGAATTGGCAAAGATAGCTAAAGACGTAGCAGCCGGTGCAGTATTAGTCGTATCATTAAATGCTGTTGCAGTAGGATATATAATTTTCTATGATAAGTTGACCGAGCTTTCAGGATATCTTATTTATTCTATAAGAGAATCAGAAATGCATATAACATTAATATGTATAGTTATGGTGCTTTTAGCAGTTGTTGTTGCAAAGGCACTTACAAATACAGGAACTCCATTAAAAGGTGGAATGCCTAGTGGGCATGCAGCACTTTCATTTGCAATAGCTACAGCTATAACACTTATGACAGAAAGAGTAGAAGCATCAACACTAGCATATTTGATGGCATTCCTTGTTGCACAGAGTAGAATAGAAGGAAAGATACATACATTTTGGGAAACTGTAGCAGGAGGTGTACTGGGTACATTAATTGCAATACTAGTATTCCAATTGGGTCTTTTCTATTAATTTATAAAAAGTTAGGAGAATAATATATGTTTAAATCAGGTTTTGTCAGTATAGTAGGTAGACCAAATGTTGGTAAATCTACTTTGATGAATAATGTTGTCGGTGAAAAAATAGCTATAATGAGTGATAAACCACAGACAACAAGAAATACAATTCAGGCGGTGTACACTGATGATGAATCACAGGTGGTATTCCTAGATACTCCTGGTATACACAAACCAAAAAACAAACTAGGAGAAATAATGGTAAAAGCTGCTACAGATGCATTTAGTAATGTTGATTTAATACTATTTGTTGTAGATAGCTCAAGAAAAATAGGACCTGGAGATAGAAGAATAATGGAAGATCTTAGAGGATCAAAAACTCCAATAGTTCTAGTAATAAACAAAATAGATCAGATAGAGGACAAAGATGAATTATTCGACATAATAAAAATGTACGATGATGAAAAAATGTTTAAAGAAATAGTGCCTATATCTGCATTAAAAGGTAAAAATGTAAAAACTCTTATAAATGTTATCAAAGAAGACTTAGAAGAGGGGCCAAAATACTTCCCGGATTATATGGTAACAGATCAGCCAGAAAGAGTCCTAATAGCTGAGCTTATAAGAGAAAAAGTTCTTCATTATGTTGATGACGAGGTACCACATGGGGTAGCAGTTGAGATAGAAAGAATGAAGGCTAGAAAAGATAAAGAAATAATAGATATATCTGCGGTTATTTACTGTGAAAGAGATTCTCATAAGGGAATAATCATAGGTAAAGGCGGTAGAAAACTAAAAGGAATAGGAAAATCTGCAAGACAGGATATAGAATTACTTTTAGGTTCTCAGATAAATCTTCAGTTATGGGTAAAAGTTAAAGAAAACTGGAGAAACTTACAGAATTATATCAATAATTTTGGGCTCAATGATAATAGCAAATAATTGTATTTAATACAAAATATATTAAAAAGGTGGATAAAATGGACAGGACGCAAGAAACATCACAAGATTTATTAGACGAGGTCAAGTCGTTAATTGAAAATCACAAATACTTCGAACTTAGAGAATTACTTGAGGAATATCATATTATAGATATATATGATGTTATGGAAAATTTAGAAGACGAGGGAATGCAGGTAAAATTATTTGAAATACTTCCAAGTGATATGGCAGCTTCTATATTAGAAGAAAGTGGAGTAGAATTTTTCAGTAGAATGATTTCTAAACTAGAAATAGAGCATGCTAAAAATATATTAGAATGTATGTCATTAGGCGATATGGCAGATATTTTAAATGAGCTTGAAGAAGATGAAAGATTAAAGATCATCGATTACCTAAATCCTGAGGATGCTGAAGAGGTTAAAGAGCTTCTATTCTATGAAGACGATACAGCAGGTGGAACTATGACAAAGGGATACATATCTATAAATAAGGATATGACGGCACTTCAGGCTATAGAAAAAATGAGAGAAGAAGCAGAAGATGCAGAAACTATCTATTATATATATGTAGTAGATGATGAGGAAAAATTAGTCGGTGTTCTTTCTCTTAGAGAACTTATAGTAGCTAGAGATGAGGCTATAGTAGAAGATCTTATGATAGAAAATCTTATATCAGTTTATGACTATGAAGATAGAGAAGAAGCAGTTAGATTGGTATCAAAATATAATTTAGTTGCAATTCCGGTTGTAGACAGAGAAGGAAAGCTTAGAGGAATAATAAAAGTAGATGATATCATAGATGTTATGGAAGAGGAAGCTAATGAAGATATGTATAAGTTAGCAGGAAGCTCTGAACACGAAAGAGATACGGCAGAAGATGAAAATTCTACTTTATCACAGCAGATACTATCATCAATAAGAGGTAGAATGCCTTGGCTTTTATTAACTTTAATCGGAGGATTATTGGCTTCAAGTTTAATGGCAAACTTTGATACGTTAATAAGAACAAATTTTGTGGAACTTCTATTCTTTGTTCCGTTAGTTATAGGAATGGGTGGAAATGTAGGATGCCAGGCATCTTCAGTTACAATAATAACTCTATCTAATAGAGAAATATCAGGTAAAGATATTGCAAAAGAAGCTCTAGTTGGAATAATTACAGGGTTAATATGTGGAATAATTACAGCAGCTGTAATATTATTTGTTAAACATAATATGAATATGGCTTTAGTTATTTCAATTTCTCTATTTGTAAATATGGTAATAGGAGCTTTAATAGGTGTATTAGCACCGGTCATGCTTACTAAAATGGATTCAGATCCGGCAACAATATCTGCACCAGTTATTTCTACTATTTTAGATATAATTGGAATAGGAGCTTATTATTTAACGTCTAGTATGCTACTTTCACAGATGATAGGATAATAAATTAAAGATTATAATAATATAAATATATAAAAGTTAATGAAAGTATAGTATAATTAATATAATAAAAAGGATTGATAAATTTGGTTATATTCAACACACAGGGGATAGTTCTTAGAACATCTAGATACTCTGAAAACGATGTGATACTTACTATTTTTACTAGAAATTTAGGAAAAGTATCAGCAATAGCCAAAGGTGCAAAGAGAAACAAATCAGCACTACTTCCTTCAGCACAGCTTTTTGCATATAGTAATTTCACTTTAAAAAAGCAGAGGGGAATGTATAGAGTATCTCAAAGTGAGATAATTAAAAGTTTCTATGATATATCTTATGATATAGATGCATTTTCATATGCGTCATATATATCTAGATTAGTAGAAAACTCTCTTCTTGAAAATCAAACAAATCGGAAATTATTTAATTTAATAGTTAAAACAATGTATCTTTTATCTCAAAAGGATGTAGATAAAGAGTTTATAACAGCAGCTTTTGAATTAAAGTTTTCTGATTGTATGGGATTTAGACCTATTACTGATAGATGCTCTGTTTGTGGAGATGAGTCAGATCAAAGGGCTATCTTCAATATAGAAGAAGGTGGAATGCTTTGTAAAAAATGTGCAGAAAATTTCTCGGGAAACATAAGACTTGATGCAACAACGAGAAAGCTTATGAATTATATACTGTCAAATGAAATTGAAACTGTCAGCAGAGCAAAGGTAAACAAAGTGCTGACAAAGGAGCTTTCAAAATTAATGAAACAGTACTTAACAGCATATGTAAGTAATTTAAATATGAAATCACTAAACATCTTAGATGATTTACATAAGTTTTAAAAAGGAGCTGATATTATGAGCAGTATAACAATTGAAATGGTGGATAAAGTAATGGAAAGAGTGCCATCAGCTAGTTACAAAGAAGTAAAAGAGGCACTAGTTCATTCTGATGGAGATATTCTAGAAGCTATAATCTACCTTGAAGAAAATTCAGGAGCAATAAAAGCAAAGAAAAAAGTAGAAGACTTCTTTGAAAAAAGCAAAGAAGATGCTGAGGAAGTTAGAAAAAATACAGAAGAAAAAATTGGCAAAGATGTAGAAGAGCTTAAAGCTCAGTTAAAAGAATTATTTGCTAAAAGTAATAGAGTAAGAGTAGTCGTTGAAAAAGAAGGCAAAATAATAATGAACATTCCATTTACAGTTGGTGTATTAGGAATAGCTATGATGCCTCTTCTTACAATTCTTGGGCTATCAGCTGCTGTATTATCTAAATATAGAATAAAAATACAGAATGAAGCTGATGGAGAAACTGTTGATTTAGGAGAACTTAACGAAGAAAAAGCTACAGTATTAAAAGATATGTTTATTAATACAGCTAAAGACTTAAAAGAAACAGTTGTAAAGAAAAAAGAAGAAAAAGACGATAAAGATATAACAGATGATTTAATAAATGAATGTGAAAAAGACGAAAATGCTGAATAGCAGATTTAAAAAAGATTAGTTTTTACTGATAAAGTTTATTTAATATCGATTATAAGGTAATTGGTATTTAAAACATATAAAGTATTGCAAAGTAGCCTTTCGTGTAAACGGAAGGCTATAATATTTAGGAGGGATTTTTATGAATTTTCAGGAGATGATTCTTGCTTTACAGAGATATTGGTCTAAGCAAGGATGTATCATTACACAGCCTTATGATGTTGAAAAAGGTGCAGGAACAATGAATCCAAATACTTTCTTAAGATCACTTGGTCCAGAACCATGGAAAGTATGTTATGTTGAACCATCAAGAAGACCAGCAGATGGTAGATACGGAGAAAACCCAAACAGATTATATCAGCATCATCAGTTCCAGGTTATATTAAAACCATCACCAGATGATATACAGGATTTATACTTAGACAGTTTAAAAGAAATAGGTATAAACCCATTAGAACACGATATAAGATTCGTTGAAGATAACTGGGAAGGAGCTACTGTAGGTGCTTGGGGGCTAGGCTGGGAAGTTTGGCTTGATGGAATGGAAATCACTCAGTTTACATATTTCCAGCAGGTAGGAAATCAGGAATGTGAATTAGAAACAGGAGAGATAACTTACGGTCTTGAAAGAATAGCTATGTACATACAGGATGTAGATAGTGTATATGACTTAAAATGGAATGATGAATTAACTTACGGCGATGTATTCCAGAAACAGGAATATGAAAACTCTGTTTACTCATTTGATGAATGTAATGCAGAATTATTATTCCACTTATTCGACGAATATGAAAAAGAAGCATTAAAATTAATGGATAAAGGCCTTGTTATACCTTCTTATGATTACGTATTAAAATGTTCTCATACTTTCAATACTCTTGATGCAAGAGGAGCAATTGGTGTAAGTCAGAGAGCTGCATTTATAGGTAGAGTAAGAAATATGGCAAAAGTAGTAGCCGAAACATATATAAAACAGAGAGAAGAAATGGGATTCCCTCTATTAAAAAAGGATGGTGACAAATAATGAATAACTACCTTTTATTTGAAGTAGGCGTTGAAGAAATGCCATCAAGATTCGTTGCTAGTACTTTAAAACAGATAAAAGAAAGTACTGCAAAAATGCTTAATGAAAAAAGAGTTAAATTTGACAATATAGAAACTTTCGCAACTCCAAGAAGATTAACTTTCATAATAAATGGATTAGCAGAAAGACAGGAAGATTTAGAAGAAGAAGTAAAAGGACCTTCTAAAAAAATATCATTAGATGCTGATGGTAACTTTACTAAACCAGCTCAGGGATTCATGAGAAGTAAAGGATTAAATCCAGAAGATATATACTTTAAAGAAGTAGGAAAAGATGAATATTTATTCGCTACAATAAGAGAAAATGGTGCTGAAACAGCAGAAGTATTAAAAGAAATACTTCCACTAGCTGTAAAATCAGTTGTATTCCCTAAAGCAATGCACTGGGCAGGAAAAGATATAAGATTTGTTAGACCTATAAGATGGTTAGTAGCTCTTCTTAATGATGAAGTACTTCCAGTTGACCTTGAAGGTATAATAGCTTCTAATGTGACTAAAGGACATAGATTCCTAGGAGCTAAAGAAATAGTTGTAAACTCAGTAGAAGACTACAAAGCTAAATTAAGAGAAAACTATGTAATACTTGATCAGGCAGAAAGAAAAGCTATGATAGTTGAACAGGCTAACAAAGTAGCTGAATCTTTAGGTGGTAAAGTAATAATGGACCCAGACCTATTAGATGAAGTAACTTGCATAGTTGAATATCCAACTGCATTCTACGGAGAATTCGATAAAGAATATTTAAAACTTCCTAAGAGAGTTGTAATAACTCCAATGCAGGATCATCAGAGATATTTCCCAGTAGAAGATGCTGATGGAAATCTTCTTCCAAACTTTATAGCTGTTAGAAATGGTGATAGCTTCGGTATAGAAAATGTAAAAGCTGGTAACGAGAAAGTTCTTGAAGCTAGACTAGCAGATGCATTATTCTTCTATAGAGAAGATACTAAGAGAAACTTAGCATTCTTTAAAGAAAGATTAAAAACAGTTGTATTCCAGGAAAAACTAGGAACAATATACGATAAATCAGAAAGAATAACAAAACTTTCAGCTGTAATAGCAGACTCTTTAGGATGTGAGGATAAAAAAGCTGATATAGTAAGAGCAGCTGAACTTTGTAAAGCAGACCTTGTTACAAATATGGTATTCGAATTCGATGAACTTCAGGGATACATGGGTATGGAATACTCTAAACTTGAAGGAGAAAATCCAGCAGTATCACAGGCTATATATGAACACTATATGCCAGTATCAGCTGGTGCAGAAGTTCCAGCTTCATTAGAAGGTTCAGTAGTGTCTATAGCAGATAAATTAGACTCAATAGCTGGTTTCTTTGCAATAGGTATACAGCCAACAGGATCTCAGGACCCATTTGCTCTAAGAAGACAGGCTCTAGGTATATTAAATATACTAATGGAAAACAAAATAACTATAGATATAAAAGAAATATCTGAAGCTGCATTAGATAACTACACAGAATTAGAATTCAACAAAGAAGAAGTAGTTGGTCAGATGTTAGACTTCTGCTCAGAAAGAATTAAAAACTTATTCAAAGATATGGGAATAAGATACGATGTTGTTGAAGCAATATTAAATGCTGATATAAATGATATAGCAGATATGCATCACAGAGCGTTAGAACTTAACGAGTGGATAAATAAAGATGAATTAGTTGAAATGCTTACTGCATTCAACAGAGTTTCTACTTTAGCTGAAAAAGCAGAAGGTGTAAACGTTGATGAAGCTTTACTAGTTGAAGCTCCAGAAAAAGAATTATACGAATCATTCAAATCAGTTAAAGAAGAAGTTAAAGGACATCTTGCTAATAAAGATTACGGAAAAGCACTTGATTCATTTGCTACATTAAAACCAGCAGTTGATAACATGTTTGACAATGTAATGGTAATGGATAAAGATGACAATGTTAGAAATAACAGATTAAATATGTTAAAGAACATATCAGATACAATGTTAACTATATGTGATCTTAACAAAATAGAATACAAATAAATGAAAATAATAAGTCTTAAAGAAGCGCTTGCTTTTAATAGAGTTAATTACTATTAGAAGCTAAGAGCTTCTTTTTTTGTGTAAAAAATACATGAAAATATAAATTTAAAAATTAATGTAGTAAAAAGATAAAAGTTTATTAACAAAAGAAAAATACTGAAATATTTATTAATGTTTTAAAATTTAAACATTTTAGTTTCTAAAATATAGAAAAATAAAATATTAAAAAAGCATGTATAGAAAAAAACTATATACACATAGAAAAACTTTTAAACTAAATAAATCTATAATATAATAACAAAGTATTGATAAAAGCTATTTATTAAACAAATAATAATATTTAGTTTTATTAATAAAATAATACAGGGGGGCAAGTTATGAAAAAAAGACTAAATACAATAATAGCAGTAATTTTATTAGTAACGTCTTTTGTTTTTACTGGGTGTAGTAAAAAAGTTGAGCCAACAGATTCTAGTAAAGTAGAATCTCGGATCAATGAGTACAAAGACGTTGATTTTTTAATTAGTGCAGATGAATTAAAAGACATCTTGGGGAATAAAGATGTATTATTATTTGACTGCAATAAGCCAGAAGTATATGAAAAAGGTCATATACCAGGAGCTGTAAACATAGGATTACAGACATTTACTAAATCAGAAGGTAAAATAGGTGAAGAAGGCTGGGGAACAATAGTTGATAGGCAAGAATTAGCTAAAAGACTAAAAAAATTGGGAATAGATAATAAAAAAACTATAGTTTTCTACTCTGATACAAGTAAAGGACCTGGAGCAGATGGAAGAGCAGTTTGGCAGTTAAGAATGGCAGGAATGGATAATGTTAAGTTTTTAAATGGTGGATTAACATATTGGAATGAAAAAGGATATGAAACGACTAAAGAACCTTCAGAAGCTGTTCCTACAACAGAAGAAGTTGTATTAAAAGATTATGATACACATAATTCTACAACAAAAGAAGAACTTTATAAAAATTTAGGTAAAGAAACTGTTATAGATGTTAGAACAGAAAAAGAATATAAAGGATCTCAAGATGTTGGTGAGCCTAGAGGTGGACACATAAAAGGTGCTGAACATATGTTATGGCAAGAATTAATGTATCCAAATGGAGTAATAAAAAGTAAAGAAGAAATAAAGAAAATAATGGCAAAACATAATGTAAAACCAGAAGATACATTCTGTGTATACTGAACTATGGGTATCAGGTCAGGTTATGCGACTATGATACTTGAAGCCGTTGGCTTCAATAATGTTAAAAACTATGAAGGATCAATATATGAGTGGAGTGGAGATTCTTCAATGCCTATGCAGAAATAATAAAAACATAGGGAATTAGTTTATAAGGAGAAATTTAATGATAAAAAATAAAAGAACATTAATGAAAATAGGGGTAATTGTTCTTGTATTAATGATATACTTTTTTGTAACACCAATAAAAGTTATGATAAATCAAATGATATTTTATTTATCTAGTTTGGATATAGATTCACTTAAGCAATATATATTATCTTATGGTGCTTTAGCACCTATAATTTCATTTATATTAATGATAGTGCAATCAGTAGCAGCACCACTTCCAGCATTTTTAATAACATTTGCAAATGCAGCGTTATTTGGATGGAAGTGGGGAGCATTTTTATCTTGGTCGAGTGCAATGGCTGGAGCAGCATTATGCTTCTTCATAGCTAAATTTTTAGGGAGAGATGTAGTGGAAAAATTGACAAGCAAATACGCTATAGATAGTATAGATGATTTTTTCGATAAATACGGAAAATATACAATTTTAGTTTGTAGACTATTGCCGTTTATATCTTTTGATATAGTGAGTTATGCGGCGGGACTTACATCTATGGAATTTTTACCATTCTTTATAGCAACTGGAATAGGTCAGCTTCCAGCAACAATAGTATATTCTTATGTAGGTGGTATGCTTACAGGAGGTACAAAATTATTTGTAACAGGATTATTAATACTATTTGCATTAACAATCGTGATATATATGTTAAGAAAAATTTATAATGAAAAGAAATATAAATAGGATATAATAGAAATAGCTGTAGATAATTACAGCTATTTTTATTGCGTTATAAAAGAAAAATTTATAATACTATAGAAAAAACAGATAGAAACAATTAAAGTAGTTTAAATATCTATAATATTTGTTTTATTAAAATATATAGAGTATACTTTAAATATATAATTAGGCATTTAGCTTATAAATGAAAATGGAAAAAGAGGATAAATAATGAAAGAAACAAAAGAAGCATTAATACTATTTAGTAGAATTCCGATAGCAGGGCATACAAAAACGAGATTGATGCCTTTTTTATCGGGAGAAGAATGTGCTGAACTACACTCAGCATTTTTAAAAGATATATTCAATACATTTAAAAATACAGGAAGAGATATATTTATATTTCACACACCAGATGATTTAGATAATTATATAGAAAAGCACTTTGAAGGATATGTTGAAAAAGATATACAGAGCGGAGAAGATTTAGGTGCTAAGATGTTTAATGCTATAGACTATGTATTATCAAAGGGATATGAAAGTTGTATATTAACAGGAGCAGATATTCCAGAGGTTACTATATCTAGCTTAGAAAAGGGATTTGAAATTTTAAAAGAAAAAGATATAGTTTTAGCTCCAACTGCAGATGACGGATATTATATGGTGGGTATGAAAAAGGCAACGGATGCTATATTTACTAATCAGCATTATGGAAGTGGAAAAGTTATCGAAAATACAATATTAGCAGCAGAAAAAGCTGGGCTTACAGTAGGACTTTCAGACTTATATGTTGATATAGATACAAAAGAGGATTTAAAACTTTTATATGAGAGAATAGAAAGTGATGAATATGAGTGCCCTAATACTAAAAAATATATAGATGAAATAATTAAGGAAAGGCTGGATGAATTATGTTAGATAAAAATATAGTAGACAGTTATATAAACAGAAAACAATTTAAAGAATTTTTTGGAGTAAGTAATGATTATAAGCTTGAATCTGAATTATTAGGACGGGGAGAGTACAATATAAACTATGTATTCACTTTAGAAGATGGGAGTAAAAGAGTAATAAGATTTAACACAAAGAGCCAGATGGATTTAGAAAATCAGATAGGATATGAATATAATGCACTTAAAATACTTGAAAAATCAGGAAGAACACCGCACGTATACTACTTAGATGATAGTAAGAGTGAATTGGACTATGGTGTACTTGTTATGGAGTACTTACCTGGAAAGCCATTAGTATACGAGAATGATTTAAAAAAGGCAGCTCATATATTAGCTGATATACATTCTGTAGAAGTACCAGGTGAAAATACTTTTGTAGTTCCAGAAAATCCATTATATGCAATGCTTGATGAGTGTAAAAATATGGCATCTGTATATATAAATTCAGAATTAGGCAATGAAAAAACAAAGAAAACTATAAAAAGATTAATTGAAAATGCAGAAAAATCTCTTGAAGGAGAATATGAATGTGGAGAGTATAGAATAATAAATACAGAATTAAACTCTGGTAATTTCTTAATAAATGGAGATGAAAAAGAAGGGTTTAAAAATTATCTTATAGATTGGGAAAAACCTATACTTGGAGAAATAGAGCAGGATTTAGGGCATTTCTTAGCACCAACTACAACATTTTGGAAAACAGATACAATTCTTACAAGGGAAGAAATAGATGAATTTGTTGAAGAATATAAAAAAGCTGTAGATGGAAGAATAGATACATCAAAAGTTGAAGAAAAATTGGATATATATCTAAAAATGACTTGCTTAAGAGGTACAACTTGGTGCTCTATGGCATGGGTAGAATACCAAGAACCAGATAGAGCAATAAAAAATGAATTTACTTACAACAAGATAAAAGCGTATCTTGAAGATGGATTCTTAGAAAATATAGAAAAAACTTACTTTAGATAATAATATGATTTTGAAAGGAGAATAATATTGATACAAGTAAATAAAAGAATAAAACAGGTTTCAATAGTAGTACTACTTTTATTATGTGTATTTATATATAAAAAATATTTAAGTGGAATATCTGTTGAAGATCTTAGAGTATATATAGAAGGATGGGGAGTATTTGCACCAATTGCATACATTTTAGCATTTACGATACTTCCAATAGCATTTTTCCCAGTTCCAATACTTGCCGTTGTAGCAGGAGTTGTTTTTGGAATGTTCAAAGGGACAATTTATACATTAATAGGTGCTTGGATGAATAGTGCAGTAATGTTTATTATGGCAAAAGTAATGGCTAGAGAGATGATATTAAACTTTTTAAAAGATAAATTATCACCTAGTATGTGGCAGGCATTTATAGAGGCAGATGGCAAAAAATCTTTCTTTATAATATTTGTACTTAGATTAATTCCAGCAGTTCCGTACAATGTAATAAACTATGGCGCGGGTCTTAGTGGAATGAGTTTTAAAAGTTATATAATAGCTACTATGGTTGGGATATTCCCAGGAACACTAGTGTTTATAAATATAGGAGATAAAGCATTAGATATGGGTGACCCTAATTTCATGATTGCAATAGCGCTTTTAGTAATATTAACAGTAGTTTCTTTAGTGCTAGCTAAAAAAGTAATGCCTGCAAAGGACGATGAAAAGAAAAAAATAGAGTAAATATGTACAAGGAATAAATATAATGAGTATAAAAAAAGATTATATTTCAATAATAATACCAGTATATAACGAAGAAAATAATATAGGAAAACTTATTGATAATTTAGAAAAACTTACTGGAGATTTTGAGGTTATCTTTTCTGATGGTGGATGTAAAGATAAGACATGTCAGATTATAGATGAGAGAATAAAAGATAAACCTAATTATAAGCTAATAAAATCTGAAAAAGGCAGAGCAAATCAGATGAATAATGGGGCAAAGGCATCTATAGGGGATACACTATTTTTCTTACACTGTGATAGTCAAGTAGAATCTGATATTTTAGAAAAAATAGAAGCAGCTGTAAATAGAGGTGTCAAGTTTGGATGTGCAAAGCTAAGATTTGATAGTAGAGGAATTCTAATGAAGATATGTGGATTTATGTCTAATTTTAGAGTGAAACATAGGAAAATAGCATTTGGAGATCAGGGAATTTTTATAGATAGAAATCTGTTCTTTGAAAATGGAGGATACAGAAGTATACCACTTATGGAGGATTATCAGCTATCTATTGATATGAAGGAAAAATATCCAGTAGAGCAAATAGATTCGTATATAACAACTTCAGGTATAAGATTTGAAAAAAATGGAAAATTAAAGACTATGTATAGGATGCAAGTTCTTCAAAAGATGTATAGAGATGGAGAAGATATAGATAAAATTGCATCTATGTATAAATAAGCCTAAATATAAAGAGTTTGATTAAAATAATTAAAAATTGGATGTGAATAATATGGAAGTACAGGAAAAACTTCAAAATGAAGTAGCAAATTGTATAGAATGTGGTCTATGTACTAAAAATTGTAGTTTTTTAGAAAAATATGATTTAAATTTAGCAGATTTTTCTAAAAGACCAGATTTAGCATATAACTGCTTTTTATGTGGAGATTGTGAGAGAGTATGTCCAGAGGATATAGATGGAAGAAAGATAGCTATAATGATGAGAGAAGATTCTGTTGAAAAGAACGGAGATAAAATAGCAGAAGATGGATACTCAATGTTGTTAAAAGAAAAAATAAACTATAAATTTAAAAATTATAAATCTGCAAATAGCAAAGTTGTTCTATTTACAGGATGTAATTTTCCATCATTTTATCCTGGAGCCACAAGCAAAATATCAGAGATTTTAAAAGAGTATGGTATAGACACAGTTTATGATTGTTGTGGGAAACCTGTATCTGAACTAGGTCTAAAAAAAGAAGCTGAAAAAATAATAGAAAATATCAACAATGAATTGAAAAAAAGAGAAGTAGAAGAGGTAGTAATGCTTTGTCCAAACTGCTATTATTTCTTAAGAAATAAAATAGATGCAAAGGTTGTTAGTATTTATAAAAAACTTGATGAGTTAAACTTAGGAAAAAAATTAGATAAAGATATGAAGATATTTATGCCATGTCCAGATAAAGAAGCTAGGTTTATATTCAAAGATATAGAAAAATTCTTGCCAGATAGTGATGAATCAGAAGAAAATAAAAAAATAGAAATAATAAAAGCTCAGTGTTGTGGGCTTGGAGGGTGTGCATCTGCAAAAGAAAAAGAATTATCTCAAGGATTTACAAGTGATGCAATAGAAAAAGGTGGAGATGACTTTTATGTTTACTGTGCATCATGTGCAGGGAATTTTAGACGTGGTGGAGCAGAAAACGTATCACATATATTAAATGAAATTCTTGAAATAGATGAAAAGCCAGAAAAGGGAATAAAAAGTTTAACTAATAGGATGAAGTTTAAGTTTAAAAGATAATAAATATAGATTAAAAAATTAGAAGTAGTCGATAAAAATCGTATTTTGAACTTCAAATATATTAATATTTCCTGTGAAAATACCGATTTTTATATAAATAAGAATTGGAGGAATTAAAAATGGATTGTTATTTTGAAAAAGAAGACCTAATGAAATTTGGTTCAGGGATAATAGGTGAAGATGCTCCAGATTTATGGAACAAATTTATGAGCTATTATGGATCAGTTTTTGAAGATGGAGCATTAACAAAAAGAGAAAAATCTCTAATAGCATTAGCAGTTGCTCATGCTGTTAAATGTCCATATTGTATAGATGCGTATACTACAGGATGCTTAGAAAGTGGTGCAAATCAGGAACAGATGACAGAAGCTCTTCATGTTGCAGCTGCTATAAGTGGTGGAGCAACTTTAGCTTTTGGTGTTCAAATGAAAAATAATGCAAATAAATTGGAATTATAAAATCAGGGGGAATTATGATGAATAGATTAGAAAGTCTTGAATGTATAACACCATTTGCTGAAAAAGTAGAACATAAAGAATGGCTAAAAACTAATGAAAAATTATCAACTTTGCAAGTAAATGTTGGAACTTTATGTAATTTAGCATGTAAACACTGCCATGTTGAAGCAGGTCTAAACAGAACAGAAATAATGCCAAAAGAAGTGATGGAGGCTTGTTTAGAATTAGTTAAAAATAATCCGGCATTTAATACAATAGATATAACTGGTGGTGCACCAGAAATGAACCCTAATTTTGAATGGTTTATGGAAGAATCAGCAAAATTAGTTGATAGAGTAATAGTTAGAAGTAATATAGTAATACTTCAGGAAGAAGGATATACTCATCTTCCGGAAAAATTTGCCGAAAATAAAATAGAAGTAGTTGCATCTTTACCATACTACTCAGAAAAAGATTGTGATAGACAGAGAGGTAAAGGTGTATTCAAAAAAGTAATATCTGGACTTCAGAGATTAAATGAACTTGGATATGGAAAAGATAAAGACTTAGTATTAAACTTAGTTTACAATCCAGGAGGAGCATTCTTCCCACCATCACAGGAAAGTTTAACAAAACAGTATAAATCAAAATTATTTGCTGATTATGGAATAGTATTTAATTCTGTATTCAATATAATAAACAATCCAATAGGAAGATTTGGTGCATTCCTTGAAAGAAGTGGAAACTTAGTGCCTTATATGTGTAAATTAGAGGGAAGCTTCAATGAAAGTGCTGTAGAAAATATGATGTGTAGAGATCAGATATCAGTAGGCTGGGATGGAAAAGTTTATGATTGTGACTTCAATCAGGCTGAAGGACTTGAAATAGAAGGAAAGAAAAATATATTTGATTTATGTAAAGATGGAATAGAAGTGAGAAATATAATAACTGGAAAACACTGCTATGCTTGTTGTGCGGGAGAAGGATCAAGTTGTGGCGGATGTACAACTGAATAAAATATATATTTAATAGATATAAAAAATGCTGTTTCTAAATTAGAGACAGCATTTTTTAGTTTCATAGTAATTTTTTATAATATTTCTTCTAAAATTTCGATTATATCTACTACTAACTGTGGACAGAAAGTCATAAGAGTATTTTTTTCAGTAAGAACTTCCATATCTTCCGGAACAGATAGATTAAGTCCACCAAGTAAATTTTCACATACACAAGAATTATGTTTTTTAGCAAATTTTTGCTTGAATTCTACAAGTTTTGCTATATTTTGATTTTTTACATCTGGTGTATTTGGCTCAAAATGTCCGTATTTTAAACCTATTACCATTAGTGCTGCTGTATAAGCACCACAAATGTTTCCTTCAAACATTCCTCCACCAAAACAAGCAGATATTTTTTTTGCTGTTTTGTCATCTAAACCTAAATCTTCAGCAAAATAAGAAACTACTACTTGAGAGCAGTCAAATCCTTGTGCAAATAATTCTGCAACTTCATTTGTTGTTATCATAATTTATCACCTCAGATTAAGAATATATAAAAATATAATTTGCGTCAATAAAATAAAAAGATATAAATAAAATATAATCTATCATAAAGTAAAAATAGAAAAAAACTATTGAATGATTTTATATGAAAAAATTATAAAAAATACTTAATTATTCATTATTAATACAAATAAAACATACTAAATAATAGTAAAGCTTAGTAATATGTATTTGAAGGAGCTAAAAAAGATTGTATGTATTTTAAATACATAGGGTATATTTAATATAATAAATTAAAAATTAAAGATAAGCGCTTATAAAATATTCAAAAATAATTAATTATTAAAATAAAATAAAAAATAAAATAGAAAATTTATAATATACTATTTATAATGTATTAAATATGAGTTATAATTATAAATAAGATGAGCTGATATAGTGTAAATAGACATAAAAAATATATTAATACATCATAAATATCGTAAAATTTATAAATAATGTACGATAAATATAATTAAAATATAATTTTTCTATTTACAGAATGGTACATAAGGTTATATAATATACAATATAAGCGTGCTAGGAAATAAAGTATAGCACAATGGAGGAAGGTGATTAAAATTCAGCTTAATGATAGGCAGTTAAAGATAATCGATATAGTTAAGGAACATGAACCTATAACAAGTGAAAGAATTGCCGCAAGTTTAAATGTCACTCGTGCTACACTTAGATCAGATCTTGCCATATTAACTATGACAGGAATACTTGATGCAAGACCTAAAGTTGGATATTTCTATTCTGGAGTAAACGAAATCAATCTTATAGGAAGCAATATAAAAGAGAGAAAAGTTGAAAGCGTTATGAGTATGCCAGTATTAGTAAAAAAAGATTCGAGCATATACGATACAATCGTTACAATGTTCTTATCAGATGTAGGAAGCATAGTTATAATAGACGATAATGAAAATCTATGTGGTGTTGTTTCAAGAAAAGACCTTTTAAAGGCGACAATAGGCGGTGCAGATATAAATAAAATGCCTATTGGTATGATAATGACTAGAATGCCTAACATAGTAACATTGAATAAAGATGATTCAATAACTACAGCAGCTAAAAAAATAATAGAACATGAAGTTGATTCAGTTCCTATAGTTGAAAGAGATAAGAATGATGAATCAAAAATGAGAGTTGTAGGAAGAATATCTAAAACAAATATAACCAAATTATTCTTAGAAATGGTAGATAGTTAGGAGGAATGTCAGTGGATAATAAGTTGATGATATATGCAATATCTGATTCGATTGGAGAAACAGCTAGGAATATGATAAAGGCGGCTATGTCACAGTTCTACGGTCGTGATCCATACGAAATAAAAAGATTTCCTTTCGTAACAGAAAAGGAAATGCTTTTAGATATATTAGAAAATGCTAAAAAAGATAATGCTATAGTGGTTTACACATTAGTTGAAGACGAAATGTGTGACGTTATAAGAGAATTCTCAGAAAGAGAAGGAATCAGCTCAATAGACCTTATGTCAGATATGCTTAAGAAAATAAGCAGTCGTTTAGAGAAAAAACCAAAAAGAGAACCAGGAATAATAAGAAAACTCGACGAATCATACTTCAAGAGAATAGATGCTATCGAGTTTGCAGTTAAATATGATGATGGTAAGGATCCAAGAGGAGTTCTTAAGGCAGATTTAGTTCTTGTAGGAATATCAAGAACATCTAAAACTCCACTTAGTATGTACTTAGCAAACAAACATATAAAAGTTGCAAATGTTCCTTTAGTTCCAGAAGTTCCGATTCCAAAAGAATTATCTGAGGTAAGCACTAAAAAAATCATAGGACTTACTAATTCACCTGAAAAATTAAATGAAATCAGAACTGAAAGATTAAAAGCTTTAGGACTTTCAAGCAAAGCAAACTACGCTAACTTTGAAAGAATACTAGATGAGCTTGACTATTCTGAAAACGTATTCAAAAAACTAGGTTGTCCAGTAATAAATGTTGCTAATAAAGCGATAGAAGAAACAGCTGGAATAATACTAGACATAATGAAAGAAAATGGGTTAAGTATATTCAAAGATGGAGAAATATAATTCAATATCAGATGAATAGTGTATAAAGTGTGTAAAAATGTTAAATAGTGGATGTTTAAATACAGCCACTTTAAATAAATATAATATCAAAAGTTTAAGGTTATAAATTTTAAATTTAATGGGGGTTAAAAAATGGAAACTAAGTATGTTTATAGTTTTAGC
>Oklahoma_p2__coassemble_1029_pt1 | contig 19025 bp, 12 predicted proteins | sample Oklahoma_p2__metabat2_high_PE_021 | metagenome-assembled genome bin Oklahoma_p2
AGTCTGGTACTACTATGTATTCTTCTCTTTCAGCTCCAACTGAAACGTATTTTATCTTGCACCCAACAGCTTTTTCTATATATTTTATGTATTCTCTAGCTGCTTCTGGTAACTCTTCTAATTTTCTGCAACCAGATATATCTTCATGCCATCCATCTACATATTCATAAACTGGTTTAGCATTTTCTAATTTTTCCCCTATTGGGAATACATCTAATTCTTTTCCTTCAAAAGTATATCCTACACATACTGGTATTTTATCCATGTATGAAAGAACGTCTAATTTAGTAAGAGCTATTTCATCTGCTCCCTGCATTCTAACACCGTATTTAGATGCAAGAACATCAAATCCACCAACTCTTCTTGGTCTACCTGTAGCTGCACCGTATTCGTTACCAGCTTTTCTTAAATGTTCTGCTTCATCTCCAAATAATTCAGCTGTGAAAGGTCCTTCACCTACACAAGTAGAGTAAGCTTTCATTATACCTACAGTAAGGTCTAATTTTCTATTTGGCACACCAGCCCCTATTGGTGCATAAGAAGCTATAGTTGATGATGAAGATGTAAATGGATATATACCAAAATCTATATCTCTTAAAGCACCTAACTGTGCTTCAAACATTACATTTTTACCATTTGCAGCTGCTTCATCTATGAAAAGACCTGTATCACATATATAATCTTTTAATTCATATCCGTACTCTTTTATCCATGCAAACATTTCTTCTGCATCTAATTTTTCAGATTCGTAACCTTTTTCTATCATAAGGTTTTTCCATTCAACTATGTTTGCTATTTTAGCTTTTAAGCTTTCTTCACTGTCAAGAAGATCTCCCATTCTTATACCTTTTTTCATGTATTTATCTCCGTATACTGGAGCTATACCTCTTCTTGTTGAACCGTACTTAGCATCTTTTAATCTTTCTTCTTCTAAACAGTCCTGCTGAACGTGATATGGCATACATATTATAGCTCTATCACTTATTTTTAAGTTTGCTGGAGTTATTTTTATTCCAGCTTCTCTTAATCTTCCCATTTCTCCATGAAGATGTTTTAAATCTATTACTACACCGTTCCCCATAACATTTACAACATCTTCTCTTAATATTCCTGATGGAAGTAGATTAAGAACGAATTTTCCTTTTTCATTTATTACTGTATGTCCCGCATTGTTTCCACCCTGGTATCTTACAACAACATCGTAATCTTCTGAAAGAAGGTCTACCATTCTTCCTTTTCCTTCGTCTCCCCAGTTTATTCCTGTTATAGCTGTTAACATATATTACCTATCCTTTCTACCGCCCTACTGCGATAATGACAATATTTAAAGTACTCAATAGTACTTTACTACCCATTTTTTTCTTAGTTCAAAATGTGGTTTAGATGAACTTTCTATTTTTCGCCCCAAAAAAGGTGTTCACCAAAAGAAGGGTATAAAAATTCCCAAATGAATTTAAAAAATTACCCTTTTCCCCTGATAAACACCCTCATGTTCAAATCTAGGTTATTATATCATTCTATCAAGTAATATGTCAATCAAGGAAAACGTTACACAAAAATATTTTTGAAATTTTATCATAAATATTCGTTATATAACGAAATATATTTAATATTTTTTTAAAATAAAACGCATTTATTTCTTTTTAGGCACAAAAAAACTGCAAGGTATATAATAACCTTGCAGTCAATTCCATTTTATTAACTAACTATAGAATTTTGAAGCTCCTGAAAGCCGTCTTCTTCCAACTATTTTAACTATACTATCTAGTTTCTGTATTTCAATTCTTTTAAATGCTACTAAAAGTATAAATTTAAAATCATCAAAATCCTGACCTATACTGTATATTTCAAAATGACATCTTACATCGTCAAATCCATATTTTTCCTGTAAATCCTCTTCAAATTCGTCTGTGAAACCTTTTATATAATCTCTTATATCTTCAAAGAACATATCAAAATATCCTTCTTCTAACCCTTCTGTAAGAGAACTCACTATTGGATCTAAATCATATTTATTAGATAAGAATAAATCTTTAGCCAGCTGACAATCAAATACTAATATATCTTTTTCTTTTATAGTGTCTGATATGTCCTGACATTTTTCTATATCCTCGCTCATCAAAAGTAAATCTTTTATATCTCTACTCTTGACCTGTATTTTTCCATTGTCATTCATTAGCTTTAAAGAAACCATTTTTTCTACCCCCTTTATTTTAATCTATTGGAGATGAATTCATCAATCTCTTTCCAATTTCTTACCCTAGTTATATTATCACATTCTACATCTTTATTGTAGTTTGTGTCAATCAAAAGAACATCAATTCCATTTTTTGCTATATCCATAGCATTGTTTGGATCGTCTTCAATAAAAATATCGCATCCCAATTCAAGTGCTTTTCCACTTTTCTTGACTGGCCCCAATAAATATATATTGTTTGCATTTATACCGTACTTATCAAACCATTTTTCAGTGATTTCTTTTAAGCACTCTCTTCTCGCAGTTACAAAATATACATTTATATCCTCAGAATTCTCAAGTTTTTTAATTACTTCTACTGCAAATTCTGCTGGCTCTGCAGCTTCATATGTATAGCTGTAATTATTGTCAAAGTTTATATAAAAATCTCCTTCAACAGTTCCATAAAGCTGCTCCCAATCAAGTGTAGTATACTGCTCTTTTGTTATGTTTTTTCCAAAAATTTCATTTAAAAACGGTATAAATCCATAAGGATCCGTTACCGTTCCATCTATATCTATACCTATATTTATACCCATTTTAAATCTAATTCACTCTTTCCATCTATTTACTTAATCCATTACTTTTACTGGCATAAAATCAATATAATCAGCAGATACTAGATTGTATTCTATACCATTTCTAATACCTTTAAGCCCTGTCTTAAAAGACTCTTCTCCATGAAGATGTCCGTAATAGACTCTCTCCACTCCATATTTCTCGTATAAATCTGTAAAAACAGAATTATCCAAAGAGTCGTTAGTCGGCGGATAATGTGTAATTACTATTATTTTTTCATATCCAGCCTTTTTAGCCTCTTTAAGCGAAATTTCTATTCTTATCGCTTCTCTATCGTAAATTTTCTTATCATCTTCAGTAAATTTAAACTCATTTGGACAAATCCAACCTCTTCCGCCACAGATTGCATAGTCTTTATATGTAAAAAATCCAGTCTGAATAAACTTCATATCGTCGTACATTTTATTCAACTTGGTAGCTGTAGTCCACCAATAATCATGATTCCCCTTAATAAAGAACTTCTGTCCTGGAAGATTATGTATCATATCAAAGTCAGACTGTGCATCTTTCATCTTAGTCCCCCACGATACATCGCCCAACACCAAAACAACATCTTCTTCTTTAACTGTAGATTCCCAATTATTTTTTATCTTTTCATCGTGGTTTTGCCACTTCTCTCCAAAAATATCCATTGGTTTATCTACAGAAGAAGATAAATGTAAATCTCCTATTGCATATAAACTCATATTATTTATTCCTTCATTTTATGATTTTTTATTTCTTCTATTTTGCGACCTATTTCGTCTTTAAGCTGTAGTATTTCTTTTACGTCTTCCATAGAATTCTGTATCATATCGAGATTTCTCTGATACTGTATTGCATTGTTTGTGTATCCTAGTTCTCTAACTTCTTGAATTCTATCAAGTACGTCCTTAACAGCTAATTCTCTCATCCGATACATAGACTGAGCATTCATAATATCCTCTCTTATCTCACCCATTTCTTGGTCTAATAAGAAGGCTGCATCTGCTGCTCTTCTAAGTCTTACCGCTAATGTATCTGGTATATAGTGCTCGTATTTATATTTTAGTGAGTGCTCTATAGTAGCCCAGAAGTTCATCGCAAGTGTTCTTATCTGTATCTCACATGTTACTTCTTTTGAGCCATCTACAGTGTTTATAGGATAGCTTATAATAACATGGTAGCTTCTATAACCACTTTCTTTGTAGTTTTTTATGTAGTCCTTTTCATTTATAATTGTCATATCAGTTCTATTTTTTATAAGCTCTACTATTGTATAGATATCCTCAACAAACTGACACATTATTCTTATACCAGCTATATCTTCTATTTCAGCTTCTATATCTTTAGCATTTAATTTTTTAGCTTTTGCAACTATAGACGCTATTTTTTTAGTTCTACCTGTTACAAATTCTATTGGAGAATAATCTCCTCTTTCTAAAAATTCTTTTCTTATATTTTTGAATTTTACCTTTAGTTCTTCTACTGCATTGTTGTAGGGAGCTAGTATGGCCTTCCAATCTTCATACTGCATATTTATCCCTCCTCTTTTATTCTTTTTTAACTTTTGAAATTTTCCATTGTCTATTTTAACATATTTTAGGATAATTTTTTCTAAAATCTAATTTTCTTTTAAAAAATATAATAATTCTCCATCCTCTATTTTGTAATCTATTTCGCCGTTGTCTAATAAGTATGCAACTAGAGATACAAGTGCTGATTTGAAGAAGTGATACTCCTTGTAATTACACTTTAAGTCGTTATCTACTATTATATGTTTTAAAAGTTTGTCATATCCCAACTCTTCTTTAGATAGAATTTCTTTTACTTGATTTATATACTTTATAACAGCCGCTCTATTTTTTTCTATAAGAGCTTTAGACTCTTCTCTAGTTATAATTTCTCTAGAATGTCCTAATACTATCTTATCGTATTCCATTGATTCAAGTTTATCTAATGATTTTAACTGTTTTGTAACGTCAAATGTAAATAGAAAGTCAAATTTATCTAGCATTTCCTCTCCAACAAGTAAATCCCCTATGAAAAATACTCCATCTGGTGTTAAAAATCCCATACTTCCCTCAGTGTGACCTTTTAAGTCAACTACTCTTATCTCATTTTCACTAAGAGTTCTTCCATCATCCTCTATACATTCACCTGTATTAAGGTCAAATATTCCCTCTGTTATTACCTTATCTACAGTAGTTATATCTCTTTCCTTCATCTTAGATGCGTTAATCATTATCTCGCAGCTATTTCCACCTACTATATATGTAGGGAAAAGTATTGGATTTTCTATGTAAAGACTTCCATAAGCTGATGATACGTTGATTACAGATGGTTTTTGCTCTTTAATTTGCCCACATCCACCATAATGGTCATCATGCTCATGTGTGTTTAGTATATATTTCAATTCAAAGCCTGCATCCTCTATCTTTTTTAATATCCTTTTAGGTCTAGCACCTGCAAGACCTGGATCTATTATTACAGCATTATTTCCGTATGTATATACACCAGTATTTGTTCCACCTTTTATAAAGTATGTGTTTTTTGCTATATTTTTCATTTCTATCACTCTTCTTTGTTATCTTATTTTTTTACCTACAGACACTATCTTTTTAATTTTTCTAAGCACTTTTTCGCCTTTATCAAAATCCTGAGAAATTTTTATCTTCATATTATAAGATGTATCTGTAAAGAATAATGAGTCTATAAAGTACTCCACTATTCCTCTATCTCTAAAGTCTATGTCTATCATTCCTTTTGAATATATCTGAGAGTCAAGTATCATTATCTGGTCTAGGTAAGAAAGTCTTTCTTCTTTAGATAGTCTTTCTCCATTATCTGGAACGAATTTCTCGCAGTACTCTATCCTATACTCGACTACATCTTCATTTATTTCAAATCCGTATCTAGCTTTCATAAGATCTCTGTAATCTCTATTCTTTTCTTTTATAGAGTCTAGGTTTAAATTGTAGTCGCTCTTGTACCAGTGACCAAATATTCTACAGTTTAATGGTCTAACCTCATATATTGCACATCTTTTGTTTTCATCAAGGAATGGACATGGTTTCTTTTCTTTATATTCCATGAAGTAATAGTCCAAAACCTTGTCGATGTATTTATTGTATATTTCAGGTCTTTCTTTTAGATATTTGTATATATTTAAAAACTCAGTTAAGTTTATTCCAACGGATTCCATGCAGCATTTTGCACATCCTTCACATTTTCCAGAAGGCACTGTGTCGTATATTTTATTTAGTTTTTCAAGTATGCCATTTTTTTCGGCATAAGCTATAGATTTTTCTATTTCATCTCTTTTTATACTCGCCATTTGAATACTCCTCTTGTAGTGTTTGATTCTTTTATTTTAACATATATTAGCCTAATTTACATATATTCCATCAATTATGCATATTTCAATTTATATTGCTTGATTAGGAGCTTTTTCGTATAATTATATTATTAATGATAAAAATTTTTATAAATTTAGAAATACTGATAGGAGGATATTATGAACAGATATACAAAATATATAAATATGATGGGAAGTTATTATACAAAAGACTTCGAAAAGGAAAAGAAAAATATCGTTAAAGTTAGAGAAGTTAAGGAAGAAACAGTTAGAAAATTCTTCTTACAGGGAGATTGTGAAATTTTAATAGTGTTTGAAGATACTGGAAAAGAAATACTAATAGATGACTTCTCTCCAGAAGAAGAAATCAAAAAATATTTAGGACCTAAATTCCTTAAAAAGAGATAGGTGATTCGATGATTTATAATATCGGAAATTTAAGGCTCGATTCTGATTTTGAGTTTAGAGTTATTAGAGAGTCTGATGAGGATATTGATATTTTTGTGGATATAAACTACAGAAGTGTAGATATAGATGCCTCTGACAGCAGAATGTTTAGCTCTCGTATCCAGTTTCCATTTGTTAGAGCGATTATCTTGAGGATAAACAAGGAAGGGTATGATATGACAGTGCATATGCTTAGAGATATTGATTTACTGTCTGCATTTGCTAATTTTGAGATAGACTTTTCTCACTCTACAATCTCGATAAAAAATGAATATGAAAAAGTATCTTTTAACAGAATATTTGATCCACTATAAAATAAAAAAATTCCCTAGCCAATGATATATTTATTTTATTGACTAGGGTTATTATTCTTTATTTATTTTTTATTTAAGTTTTTCTTTTTGTTTATAGTAATAAACATTATAAAGGCAACAAGAAATAATATTACTGTATTTAAAATACCTTCATCACCAGTTCTTACCTTTTTTTCTGTAGTTCCATCTCCATTGTTTGGTGTATTTTCATTTTTATCTGGTGGATTTTCCTTATCTTTGTCAGGTGGGTTCTCCTCTTTATCCGGTGGATTTTCCTCATCATTATCAGGTGGGTTCTCAGTCTTATCCGGAGTATGATCCTCATCTATACCATATTTAGGCTCTACAACTATCGTGTTTCCTTCCTCAAAATGAGATGGCGATTTTACTAAAAATGGGTTTGAACTATATATCATATTACCAATTTTTACACTTCCATCTTGAGCTATTACATATACACCATCACCTAAACCAGAAAAGACAGCTTTACCATTTGAATCTGTTATTTCTAATCGACCTTTTATATTGTTATCTTTAGCATATTTATATAATATGTTAGCAGCTTCCATTTCATCTTTTGCAACACTGCTGTTTATGTCTACCCAAACCTTTTTAAAATCATCTGTTAAAACATATTTATCTCCATTGTATTCTCCAACTTTATATAAATAAAATTCAGCACCCGATATTGCTATTTTATTATTATTTTCATTATAAGAATGACTATTGATTACAACAGTTTTACTACCTGATGCGTAAGAAATTCTTTCAAATATAGGCGATGAAATTACCAATATTGAAACAATAAACATAACTATTCTTTTTATAAATTTATTTTTTCCCATTTTCATCCACCTTTCTCTTTTGTCTTTTTTTATAAATATACATAAATATTATTATAGCTAGTATTCCTAAAGCTAATATAGCTAATTCAAATAATATATTCATTTTACCTTTTAATTTATCTTTTTGATAATCTTCTTCAGAATAAGGTATTCTTTCTCCTCTTATAAGTAATCTATGTGAATTGACACCATATGGAGTACAAGTAACCAATGTACAATAATCCATATCCTTAACTATACCTAGTGCTGATGTTTCTGTTGGGAGTACTGTTAAAATTTGATCTACTTGATAGGCAATTTTGTTTCCAAGTATTTTTAAATAGAATCTGTCACCCTCTTCTATTTGATCTAGTTCTGTAAATAGCTTCTTGTTTGGCAATCCCCTGTGACCAGTTAGTACCGAGTGGGTGCTATTTCCACCTACTGGAAGTGATGTCCCATATAGATGACCTATACCAGCTTGAAGGACAACTTCTTTAGTGCCATGATATATCGGAGCTTCCATGTTTATTTTTGGTATGTCTATAGTTCCCATCATTCCACTTCCATTTACATCAAGCTGCTTTTCATAAATTTCATCAGTTTCTTTTGGTGTAGAGAATGGATCTGTTATCTCTTCATCTGTTATTAATCCATGGTTGTATATTATAGCATTGTTAAATTTCTTTTTCATTTTTATTTCGTTTGTGTCTATAGATTGGTTATAAGAGTTTATAACTTTTGAGCTTCTTTTTACATATAGGTAGTTACTTATAGATGGATACGCTATTATAAGTATCCCAGCTATAAGTATTATCATTGTTATTATGTCTGCAATAAGTTGTTTTTTATTTTTCTTTTTTTTAGGTTTTTGTTTTTTCATTTTTTCTCCTTTAATTTCAATATTTAGAACAGTTAATCTGATAGGTTAATTCCTCTAAGTATTGAAATTATAACCACAAGGGGATTTTATTCCCCTTGTGATTTTTTATTTGTTTTGTTTTTTAGTTTTCCTGTTTTCTTCTCATGAATCTTATCATTGCTACTGCTACTAATAGAGCACCTACTGCAGTTAGTAGTAATGTTCCTGTACCACCTGTTTCTGGTAGCTTAGAACCTGATGTATTTTTGATTATAACTATATTGTTATCTGCTTTTGTATCATCTTTAGATATTTCATAACTACCATCTTTATTATTTTTTACAGTTATTTTTATATCATTTTCAAGTTTGTTATATCCATCTGGAGCTTTTGTTTCTCTTAACCAATATATTCCAGCTTTTAGACCATTTATAACAAGGTTGTATCCGCCTTCTTTACCGAACTGAGGACCAGTTATTGTTGCAGTTGTCATTTTTGTTTCGCCACTAGCTGGATTTATTTTATATATACCACCTGAACCACTAACTTTTATAGCTGTAGTTCCTGCACTTCCACCATTATCTGGATATAATTCGAATTCTGCTCCAGCAAGAGCTGCCTGTTTATCATCTACTTTGTTTATATGAACTGGGAATGTTGGAGTTTTTACTTCTTCTGGTTTATTAGTTATTGTGTTCTGTCTATCTTTACCATATTCAAGTTTCGCACTATTCTTTTCTGTAACTACAGCATTTGTATTAACTTTGGCTTTATATTTTATTGTTAATGTTTTTCCTATTTTTGATTTGTTATCTGTCTTTATATAAGTAGCTAAGTCTATAGTCATTGTTCTACCTTGAACTCTTGCTGTTATTCCTGATTCAGTCTGATTATCTAATTCTGTTTCTATTTCAAGATTACCATTATCTACCACATTATTCGGATTATTGAAATTAACAAAATCTAATCCAGAAGAAAGTGTATCGGTAATTGTATATACCATATCAGCACCTAATTGTTTAGGTATTGTTGTAGTTATTGTATATGTTACTATTTGACCGATTTCTACATCATCTACATCAGCTGATTTTTCTATACTTGGAGCTTCTTCTTTTAAATCAACAGTATTATTTTTTGCATATACATTTGTAAGTGTTGCTTGAATCTCTTTTGCATTGTCTAATACTATTAAATAATATCCTTCGTCTATAGGATTTTTTGTTGTTCCTGATGTTTTTCCAGCAGGTATAATTATATTTGCATCAGGCGCTTCTGTACAAATTTCTTCAAACTTATTTGCAAAATTCTTTATATCAGTACTATTATTAGTATACCCTGACAATGTTTCTATTATTTTACTACTTTCCATATCTGGTGTTCCTAGAGCCTCTTTTATCTTCTGTTCATATCTTTTATTCAAAGAATATGAAAGCTTATCTCCAGAATCAAGGTCAAGAGAATAAGAGTCAATATTAAGTAATTTATACAGTTTAACTGTATGGCTTTGATTCTTATCTTCTTTTATTTCTAAGTTGTTTGCTCCTTTTAAATTAACTGTTAGATTTACTTTTCCTCCAGTTGTGGCAAAGCCTACTGTAGCCATAGATAATACCATTACCATAGAGATCATCATGGCTAGAAATTTTTTGAGTTTTTTCATAAATAATCACCTCTAATAATTTTATTTTTTATTTTTACCCTCTCCCTTTTAGAGAGAGGGATTTTTACTAAGATTGTTTTGATTTATATTTTCTTCTATATGTTTCAATGGCAATCACTATCAATCCAATACCTATTATGTAAAGCATTGCATAACCTAATCCACCAGTTTCTGGAAGGATGTACTTCCATTTTTGAGAATTTGTCACGACAATATGGTATACATCATCCTTATCATTTTCTACTGTTACCTTATCATCTATATTTACTTTATAATCCGGAATTTCTTCCTCTACAACCTTGTAAGTGTAGTATATTTTTTTCTTTGTTACTGGGTCTACAAAGTACGCTGGAAGGTTCTTTATGTATAGCTTCCATGTATTTTCGTCTTGCATCTGCTCTTTAGAAAGAGTTACTTGATATTGTGCATTTTTATCCCAAATTTCTTGACCATTGTCTTTGTAAGTTCCACAAATCAAGAATGTTATTTGATCAGGTCTTTGTTCTGGTTTCCAATCTTTCCAAATTTTTTCAAGATTTATTACTACTGTTTCAGAGCAAGGGTCTTGCATATCTCCAGGTTCCATTTCTTGATCTGGAGCTAGTGGGTATGTAGGTTCATCGCCCATAAGTACTGCTTTAGAACCTTGATCTCTATACACCATAAGTGCATTTTCTACATCTGGTCTGCTGTCATCAACAGCCTTAGCATCTTTAAGTTCGTCAAGTTGTTTTACTTCTTCAAAATGTTTAATATCATAAACGTTGTTCCAACTTCCATCAACCCTAGAACCTAAATGTATAGTTCCACCAGCTTTATTTTCTATTTCACTATATATAGCATCTAATTTTCTATATATACTATATAAGTTTCCTTCTGCTTCTATGTTTTTAAGGTTATTGAAATGATAGTTACTTTTTAGTGATGATGAACCTGTAAATATTCCGGTTGCACCATCTGGAGAAACAGTTTCCACTTCGCTCTCAGCTGGGCCTTTTATAGCATCTGCATCTACCATTTTATTTTTTCTTAAAAGACCTTCATTGTTGAATCCGACAAATCCACCAACATATCCTTTATCTGTTATAGCTGCTTCTGCATTTCCTGAACCACTACCAAATACATCGTATCCTTTTGCTATACCAGTTACTGTTGAATCAGCTATTCTTGTTCTATTAGCTTTGATAAGATTTATAGATAACTCATCAATATCATCTTTATCAGTATTTACATTACCATATTTGTCGCAACTAAGAGCTATCTTACTATCTCCTATCTCAACTATTACAACATCAAACTTTTTATCAGCTTGTTTGTTTACAGATATTCTTACAATAATTCCAAGCAGATTTACTTCTACAACATCTGTTCCTGATACTAGGGATACTTTTACTAAGCCTAAGTCTACTTTTATCCCCCCTGATAAAATCTCTGCAAGAGTATTATTGTATATAGCTTTTACAACAGTTCCAATAACTTCTAATAATGCTTTTACTATTGGCGAATCTGCAGCTACACTAGCTAAATATGCAAATGATGTTTCCCCAGCAAATCCACCAGCAGTTTCTCCACTTGCTACTTGCATAAGGTCTGTGCTTGAACATTTATCTATTTTTGCTAATTCAGCAAATCCTACAAATCCTCCAGCTATTTCGCTCTTGTCAGTTCCAAGTGTTCTATTTTCACTCTTAACTGAATAACCTGCTGGTAGACCTACAACACTTGAGTTCTCTATATGAGATCCAAATACATCTAGTACACCTGCTGTTGCACCTAAGAACTTGTTTAATACATTTGCATTTTCTAGGTTTACAGCACCACTCTTACCACTATGTCCTACGAATCCACCAGTATAGTTTATACCTCTTACATTTCTAAGTTTTTCAACCTTACTATTTTTAACACTTCCATCTAAAAGTGTTCCACCAAATCCACCAGCATTTCCTGTGTAGATTGGTCTATTTACATATCCAAGTTCTTTTCCTTCTTTTGAATATACTTCTATTCCTGCTCTTTCTGCACCAACTACTTTTGAATGATATATGTATGTTCTAAATGTATCTAATGCATCTACTGGCCCAAGATTTACAAGATTTTGTAATATACTTGTTCCTTCAGGTGAAAACTCAGCTATACCAGAAACATCTGCCTTTCCAAAGAATCCACCTGCATGTTCTCCTGCTGTTACTGTTCTTATATTTTCTATGTTTACACCATTTTCTGGTTTATCTTTATCCCCTATAACAGCTCCGTTTATTTCTCCAGCAAATCCTCCTGCAGTCTCAGCATATTTTATAACTCCTGCTTCTTTACTTAATGGCTTAGCTTGTGATTCTAAATAAGCACCATTTATCACTATTCCCCAATCATCCCAAGCTCTGACATCTACAGATCTGACTGTTGAAACAGTAGCATTAATTACACCTGCCAACCTATCGTTGCTTTTTATTAAAAGTCTTAATAATTCTTTGAAAAGTCCACCATTCGTTGATTTATCTAAGGATGTTGCACTTCCATTTTCTATCTTACCAGCAAATCCTCCTACATCTTTTGTTCCCTCTACTCTTCTTAGGTTATGAACATAACATTTTTTGTAGTTTGGATCTTTTACCGCATCGTATCCTTTTTCTTCCTTGTTAGAAACCTCTTTTATATTTTCTTTATTTGGAGCATCAGTTTTAGATTCCTCTGTTTTAGTATCTTCTGTTTCAATAGGAGTAATATCTTCTATTGCTTTATTTTTTACTCCTTCATTTCCCCAAATCTGACCTCCAATTATACGACCAGCAAAACCTCCAGAATATCCTTTTTTATTTACTTCTTCACTATTTACAAAGTTGGATATTATATTTGTTTCTTTTTCTGTCTCAGTATCGCACAATACTCTTAGTCCTGATTGGTATCCTGTTACACCTGAGTTTTTTATAACTGGAACAAATACCTGAATAGCAGATAATGTACCATCTAATATTTTCTGTCCTAATAAACTAGTAGCTCCTATTTTTGCTACACCACCAGTTATCATTTCTCCAACAAATCCACCTGACGCTCTATATGCACTTACTTTTTTAGCATCCCAAGCATGGGCATCTGTTATAACACCACTTCTCATATATCCTACATATCCACCAGCTGTTCCATATTTTCCTGGTGCATCTGATACTTCATTTCTTCCCGCTTTTACGTTGTATCCATAGGCATATTCTTTTATTAATTTGTTCAATTCTTCTTCTGTTTTTGCCTCTTCCGTTGTAAAAGTAGTTCCATATACACCATCACTTCCTACATACTCAACCCATTTATTCCAAGTTTCTAAATCTACTTTTCTAAGTGGTCCGTATACTGATGTATTTGTTTCTGTTGGATATACTGCATTTAGTATAGCCGCTGGATTACTTACTTTAAGTAACCCCTCTAATATTTTGATATTCCCTGTCTCAGCAACATTAGCAGATTCTGTAACTCCTGAGAATCCTCCAGCACTTTCTCCTCCGTATACGGATCTTATTCTTATAGCTGATGCTTCTTTCTTTTCACCTTTTATTCTTGCACCTTCATTATGACCTATATATCCACCTGCATATCCTCTTTTGTACATAGTATCAGTTAAACCTTCTGCTCTGACTATTCCTCCACAAGGTACTGCTGTAGTTTCTGAATCTATTACTTGAGGTATGAATGTATTTAATACGCTTAAAACATTATTAGCATTTAAAACCTTTTGTATTATACTTATATTTTTTATAACAGTAGCTGTATTACCTGGCTCTGCTCTTCCTGTATGTCCACCAGCTGTTTCTCTACCTATTATGTACTCAAAGTTGTATGAGTTACAGTTATTTAAATTACTTCCTGATACAAATCCTGCATATCCTCCTGAGTGACCAACTATATCTTCTTTTTTATTTTCTGCAAGTCCGTCAGCTATTACAGAGTATCCTCCAGGAGCACCGTATATGTTAGAGTTTTCTATATTAGTTGATACAATATCTAGCGCATTTAATACATTTTCAATTCCTAGAGTATCTCCCAATAGGGATATTCCTCCTCCTGCAGATGCTGCAGAATCTATATCTGCTCTACCTACATAACCACCTGCATATCTACCTGCTCTTACTGCATATCCAGAATATGTTTTGTCAAAGTATAAAGACCCATATTTAGATTCGTATTCATATGGTGGTGGTGTTATTTGTTGATATTGTGGAGGCGATACCGCTGTATGCTTTAGAAATGTTACATCAGAGTCTTTTATCTGTGCACCACTTGCTCTACCTATATAACCACCTGCATATCCATCTGATGAGTTTGATTCTACTACAAATCCACTTTCTACAGATTTGACACCTGCAGAATTAATTTTTGGTATATATACATCTAATATAGAGAGTAAATTGTCTACATTTATTTTTAGTATTCCATTTAGAAGACTTAAACCATCTGATTCTCCAACTCCACCTGCAATTACATTTCCTGCAAATCCTCCTGCGTATTTATATCCGCTAACTTTTTCTAAGTTAAATACAGCATATTGTCTTTCTGGTTCAGTTGCTTTAGATTCTTCTACTTTTGCTTCTTTTGTTGTTTGTTCAGTTTTTACTGTTTCTTTATTTTCCTCTTCGTTAGAGTTTTTATTTTGTTCTAAGTTAGAATCCGCATTTTCTTGCTGTTCTGCTGGTTGCGGCTCTGGTTGAGTTTCAACTTTAGAATTGTCAATTTGAGCACTTTCTATTTCCCCAGCAAATCCTCCTGCATAGTCAGCTATTACTTGTGGTTGTATTTTTTTAAGCCGTTCATTTGCTATTTTATTTTCGTTTAACTTTTCAAGTGTATTAATAGCTCTTTCTTTTGGAGGATTATTTTCTTCCTCTGTTTTATTCGCTTCTAATTTATTTTCTTCTTTTCCATTATCTACTTTATTTGATTCATCTTTATTAATATTTTGTTTACTATCATCTTGCTTATTATCATTTGATGTATTTTCCATCTTATCAACATTTATTTTTTCATCATTTGATGTATCAGAAGATTCAGCATTTGCTACTTGCTCTTTTGGTTTATCCGTTTCTTCTTTTGTTTTTTCTTTTTTATAGAAAGTTACTGTAGATTTTTCTATTTTAGGTATTAGATAAGGTATTAATCCTAAAACAGACTTTAATTCAAGTACTTTAGGTAACTGTAACTTTTTGTCCACTTCTTCTTTTGCAAGTCCTACTAGTCCTTCTGTGTTTACTCTTCCTACAAATCCACCACCAAATGAATCTGATTTATCTTTATCTTCATCTTTATTTGTAACACTCTCTCCTTCTGATATTGGAAGTGTTACAGATTTTAAGTTTTTAACATGAGAATCTTTTACTTCTATAGCTGCTGCTTCTGCAATAAATCCAGCAGCCAAAATAGACTCTGTATGAGTTATATCTCCCTGATATCCTGTAGATTCTACTGTATATCCTAAAGTATTTCCATTTACATTAGATGAATCTATATTTAAATCAATTCCTTGCGCTAATGATAAAACATTACTTATTTTTATAATCCCTAATCCTAAAAGATTAATTCCTTGAACATCTGCTAATCCACCTGCTCCAGCTCTTCCTATAAATCCAGCTGCATAGTTTTTAGCATTTACTGATGATATGTCGTTTATATTTACGTTGCTTATATCTCCACCAACAGCAAGCCCCATTCCTCCTGCTGCATATGTATCTTCTGAACTTATTCTCATACCAGTTGAGGTAGTAGGATTATCAGTTGTGTTATTTTTATTCAGCTCTACATTGTATATTTCAAATTTTATATAATTTCCAATACCTATTGCATCATTTAATAATCCTATTGCATCAGCAGTTGATACACTACCTGCTACACCACCTGCGTAGTTTTTAGCTGTTACTGATGATATGTTTTCAATAGTTGTTTTGCCTTGTACTTGTGCAGTTTGTGCTTGTTCTGGGTTTTCTGGTTGAGGGGTTGTTCCTGATTCTTCTTTAGGTTTTGGGTTTATTTTTACTCCATCACCTTGACCAATATATCCACCTGCGTAGTTTTCTGCTGCTGATATTTCTATGTTGCTTCCGTTTACATTACTATTAATTAATATTGTTGGCTCTACTCCTGCAATTTTTAACAATGAACCTACTTCTTCTGGATTATTCCGTAGAACTTTTTCTAAAAGAGCACCTACTCCTTTTAATAAAGTATGCTCTCCTGCCTTATTAGCACCTAGAACAGCTCCAAATCCAACAGTAGCCCTACCTGTAAATCCTCCAGAGTATGATTTACCTGCAGAAACTTTATTTATTCCAGATACATTACAGCCTGATATAGTAGAATTTGCTATTATTCCACTATATCCACCAGCATAAGATTCTATAACTTTTACTTCATTTATTCCTTCTACTTTACATGAATTGTGTTCCGATTTTAAATCAAGTGGTATAAGATTGACTCCAAGCGAATCTAATGCTCCACTTACAACGTCTTCCATTACACCTCCTGCAAATCCGCCTGCAAATCCCTTGGCTGTAACATTAGCTACTCCTGAAACAGTTGAATTTATAACTTTTGTAGACTTTTGAAGCCCTACAAAACCTCCTACATATTCTATATTTTCATTTCCTATAGTTGATGCTGTAGTAGACATAACTACACGTGAATTTACTATATTAGGTTTATAATAAGCAGTTGGTATTAATGCTCCTAACCCTATATCATTTTTCAATAAGACTGTTACAAGATCTCCAAGCCCTACTCCTGGAAGTATGTTAAGTAAAGCTGTAAGTAATCCAGTAACGCTTCCTAGAATATCAGATAATTTGTCGTATTCCTCTGTACCTTCTGTATATCCTACAAATCCACCAAGCATAGATTTATTAGACGATACACTTGAATTTGTAACAACACAGTTACTTACAGTTACATTTCCTGTTATCCTTCCAGCAAATGCACCTGTTGCAAATACATCTTCGCTTGCAATTTTTACACTTAGTAAACCTATAACTATATCATCTAGTGATAACTTTAATCCTGGAAGTAATCCATCTATTAACTCACCTAAAGCACCTAAAAGACCTCCTAATAACCATCCTAATCCATCTAGCAATCCTTCCACTAAAGTATCCGGCTTATTATTTATAGATGTATATCCATTATTTACAGTTACATTATCTAGTTTTAGGTTTTTAACTTCTGATTTTGTAGACATAAAACTATTATCATATCCACTAGATATTGTCCCAAAGAACCCTATTCCTATAGTTTTTGATGGATCTAATTCTCCGATAGTATTTACACTTATATTTGATATTGTTGGCGAATTATTCTCCACCATATTTAATCTACCCTCAAAGTTTCCTGATATATTTAGAGGTGTCCAATTTTCACCACTACAATTTATATCTCTAAAGACTATGTAATTTGCATCAGATGAATATCTATAATTCTTATACTCACCTTTTAGTTGACTCTCTTTAATACTTTTATCTGGTAATCCCTGCTTATTTACACCGCAAAGTTCTTTATGTGTAGTAGGTAATATAAAGTCCAATATACTTCCAAGAAGACCTGTTACTCCACTGATCAATCCACCTACTAGCCCTTTTTCTTCATCCCACTTTATATTAGCTAAATCATTTTTTTTAACTCCATTTTTTTTATAAAAAATATATCCATTTTTAGTATCTACCTCTACATTAGCTTCTCCTTTATCCCCTATGCCATGTGTTGGATATTCTGTTAAATCTAAGTCTGCATCTCCAGGATAATATGGAATATATTTTTCATCATCTTTGCTAAAAATTTTTTCTTTTGTTACATATAGATATAATCTCGGAGTAACAAATTTATTGCTACCTATAGCTCTGAGCTGTGACTCATTTCCTATTAAAATATAATCTTTTCCATTATGGTTATAAGTAACTTGTCCCGGATAAGTTCTTCCATCTGGATTTTCACCAGTAAGAGGATAAGAAGATGTTGCTATACTATTAGCAATCAAATCTGGCATTTCTTCTGTAAAATCCTCAGAGATAATATAATCATTTGACTCATCATATGTCATATTTTCTGATGAATTTTCTCCGTAAATTGGTTTCCCCATACCAAATTCTTCTGCATCTCCATCATTTGACATTACAGGAGAATCTTCTTTACCAATCTCATTCAACTGATAATTATTGTATATCTTTATCGCATTTTCATTTTTATCATAAACATCTTTTTCATTATCGCTACTTTTTCTATTGTTATTTTCAACAAATTCCCCTTCAAAATCTTCTGGTAGATTCCATTTTTCTCCTTTTGGAATCTTTATATCTCTCATAAGCATATACTTAGAATCTTTTGAGTATACTTGTTCTACTCCGACATTATTCTTTACCACATTGCCTGTGCCAACATTTTCCAATTGTCTGAAATTATATATTTTTATTACTTCTTCTACCTTACTTTCATCTATCACAGGCTCAGTAGTTTCTATTTGATTAATATCTTTAGTTTTATCCAGTATTATATTATTTATATTTTCTATTTTTTCAGAAATATCAAGTGCCAAAATATCTATACAAGAAGCCTGTATAAATATAGCTATAATTAATATAAATGATATATATTTAAACGTTCTTTCCTTTATTTTTAATTTTTCTAATAATTTTTTCATATTTATACAAACCTCCTTATACTTAAAATCAAAAATAAAAGACCCTCTTAGGTCTTTTATCTAAACTAAATTCTCAGGGTTTAAACATTCTAGTTCTGGTAAAACAAATCGTCCATTTTCTCGAATAA
>Oklahoma_p2__coassemble_1032_pt1 | contig 18987 bp, 16 predicted proteins | sample Oklahoma_p2__metabat2_high_PE_021 | metagenome-assembled genome bin Oklahoma_p2
TATCTTTTTAAATTAGGTAGCATAATTCTAGCAAGCATCAATGTATCTACCTTTTTATTCTTATACTCTAATCCTTGCTCTTTACATTTTTGCATAATAAATCCAGTATCGAAGTCCGCATTATGAGCAACCAATACATCGTCTCCCACAAACTCCATAAACTTAGGAAGGATTTCTTCTATTGTAGGCTTATCTTTTACCATTTCATTGGTAATTCCTGTAAGCTCCTGGACTCTATAAGATATATCCTTTTCCGGATTTACAAGCTCACTAAATCTATCTGCAATCTCAAAATCTCTTATCTTAACAGCACCTATTTCTGTTATCTTATCATTTATATTAGAAAACCCCGTAGTTTCCAAGTCGAATACTACAAATTCTTGAGATAAACTTTTATCATTTGCATCCTCTATGGCGTCTTTATTATCCTCTGTTAGATAACCTTCAACCCCATAAAGCACCTTTATCCCTTCTTTTTTAGCTGCATTCATAGCATCTGGGAATCCCTGTACAACACCGTGGTCAGTTATTGCAATAGCAGGATGTCCCCATTTTGCAGCACGAGATACAAGTCCTTTAACAGAACAAATTGCATCCATTGAAGACATCTGAGTATGTGCATGAAGCTCAACCCTCTTCTTCTCAGCAGTATCTTTTCTTTCTTCTCTTTCTTCCTTTCTCATACCGCTGATTGTCATACTTATCTCTCTCTGGAATGTATCATAAAGAACATCTCCCTTTATCTTTATATACATTCCCTTGCTAATTTTTCCAAGTACCCAGTCCTTATTAGTATCAGTAAGGAATATTTTACAAGTTATAGAGCTTGTATAGTCTGTAACCATAAGCATTAAAAGAATTTTACCATTTCTAAGCTCTTTTATTTCTATATTAAATATAGTTCCCTCTATACCTACAGTTCCAGAATTACTATCTAGGTTTTCTATTTTTTCTGTAAGGACGTTTACATTTTCTCCATAAATCATATTTTCGTCCTTCTCATCTTTTATAACATATCCGCTTTCTTCTTCAGCTTCATTTGTTTTATTTCTATTTTCTTTTTCTAGAATCATAATTTTTTCATTAAATTCTCTATCTATTTTTTCTACTAATTTCTTTCTATCAACCTTTTCATCGACTGCGCTCTCTATCTCTATATCCATATCAATTCCAAACTCTTCACTTATTGTATGTTTTAGAGTTGTGGTTATATTTTTATTCATAATTCTTTGATAAAATATCCCCTTTGGAATCTTTATCTTGAGCTTGTTTTCTATGCATAGATACTCAATCTCTTTCTGCCACCCAGATATAGATGGGCAGATACTCTTTAGTATATATACTATATTAGGCCAATATTTTTTCATTATATCTTTTTCCGATTTCCTATCAAAGCCTGTATATTCTATCTTAAATTTTATCTCTTTAAAGTATTTATTCTTAGCCTTTATTTCCCTCTGCACTCTTTCTAAATACTCATAGGGAACTACATCTTTAGACGATAGATAAAAATATACAGTTTTATTTTCTTTAAAGTAAATAACTTTCTTGATATAAACATCTTCCATCTTTTTTATAAGAGAAGTATTGCTTATATCCATTTTTATCATACATTCCTTTAAGCTCTCCAACCTTTTTCTCTCCCAACAGTATTTAAAATTTATAAACAACAATTATATTCGTTTTCAAATTCATATTTCCTATGTAAATAAAGAATCATGTACAAATTATCGCACATGATTCCATATATCTTATCGATTTATTTTTAATATTTATATTCCGGAATATCTATTAAAAGATTTTTACCATTTCCATATCTTGTCATAAGCGATGACATCATCTTTGATATTCCATTAGCCCAGTTTACATCTGTCGCATACTGATGCCAAGTATATTCATAGCACCATCTCATAGAATAAACTGTATTCTGTTTATATTTAGAGTTATGTATATATCCATCAGAAATCCATTTTGCAGCTCCGTCTATACCTTTTTCAACAGTAGTCCAACCATTTTTGTAAGCAGTCATTTTACCGCCTTCAAGTGCATTTCCATCTGTAGCTCCTATTCCAAAGAAGTTGTAAACTGTTACAGGTGTTTCAAGAGGTACTCCGTCTACACTTGTTACAAGCTGTCCTTGTGCTAATTTAGATTTACCATTACCTGTTTCCCACATAGCATGAGATACAAAATAAAGTACATCTATATTGTATTTTTTAGCTGCATCAATAAATGCCTGTCCTTTTCCATTAAATATACATTCTGAGCCTCTAGATTCAAAGTAATTGTTTAATGATTTTGCAGTTATAGAGTCAGTGTATCTATCAAGTCTTACAAACTGCATTATACCATCTTTATAGCTAGTGAAGTTTGATGGATCTAGGTAATATTCTAGCTCTTCTTTTGTAGGTGCGCCATATGCTCTAGTATCTTTTCTCATAAGATATGTTGTAAATGAGCTTTCTTGTGGGTTTAATATATCGCTAAGTCTATTTGTCTGTCTTGATATTAAATTTCCACCACTCTGCCCTTTTATATACTGCGCTTCTACCATATCCTCTAAAGAGTAATCCTTCTGACTTCTCTGAGTGTATGCGCCCTGTATTATATCAGAAGCTGTCCCATTTATATCAGTGCTATCATCATCTATTTTATCTGATACATATTTTAAATAGATAGATGATACATATCCATTTTTCCCGTCATATTCTACCTTAGCCCAGTTATTTTCAATGCTTGAAACAACTACCTTATCACCTTTATGAAGTGTATCTATCTTTGTATACTGACCACCGGCTCCATTTCTAACATGTAATAGAGAAGATGTTACTTCTTGTATAGTTTTTTTAGCTCCCTGAGAATTACCTGTAATTCCAGAATTATTATTATCTGTAGTTGTAGCTTTTAGGTATTCTGAAGAAACATATCCTACTTTTGATCCAAATTGAATCTTAGACCATCCATTAGATTCTGATATCACATCTACTTCATTGTTTTTATATAATTTACCTATTGAAGTATATGATGTATCTGGTCCACTTCTTACATTTAATGTTGTCGCTGTTACTATCTTTTTTATGCCTCTAGCATCTTTTCTAATAGCATCGGCTTTCAATGATATATATTTTGAAACAACCCACCCTGTTTTACCAGAGGCTGTCTTAATCTTGTACCAACCATTTTTTTCACCAATTACAGTTACCTTATTTCCTTTTTTTAAAACTAGCTGTAACTTTGCTGATGCTGAAGGAGAATATCTTACATTTAAATACGCTGAACTAACAATCCCTGTCTTCATATTTTCTGCATTTACATTCATCGTAAGCATAGGAATCATTGCCAGAGATGCAGCTGCCATTCTTTTTTTCATTTTAAAATCTCCTTTCAATTTCCTTAGTTAATATAATTATAATCTATTTTTGCAATATAAGTAAAGACGATATATTTTTTGCGATACGATTACATTTTTATTTTTTTGTAGTAATATAATAATATAAAATAAAAGGAGATGATTGTTTTGTTCGAAAATGAAGTAAATGAATTAAAAAAATTAATAGATTCACACAATAACATCGTATTCTTTGGAGGGGCTGGAGTTTCTACAGAATCAAATATACCCGATTTTAGAAGCTCTAATGGTTTATTCAATCAAAAATTAAATAGACACTTCACTCCTGAAGAAGTTGTGTCTTATTCATTCTTTGTAAGATATCCAGAATATTTCTATGAATTCTACAAAGATAAACTTATCTATCAAGATGCAGAGCCAAATAACGCACATAAGGCTCTTGCTTATTTAGAAGAGATTGGAAAATTAAAGGCTGTTATAACTCAGAATATAGATGGTCTTCATCAAAAGGCCGGAAGTAAAAATGTATTTGAGCTTCATGGCTCTGTCCAGAGAAACTACTGTACAAAATGTCATAAATTCTTTGACTTAGAGGATATGCTTGCACTAGATGGAACTATTCCAAAATGCGATGTATGTGGTGGAATTGTAAAGCCGGATGTTGTTCTATATGAAGAAGCATTGGATGAAAACACTATAAACAGCGCTGTAAAAGCTATTAAAAATGCCGATCTTTTAATAATAGGTGGAACATCTCTTGTAGTTTATCCTGCTGCTAGTTTCATAAACTATTACAGAGGAAAAGATTTAGTGCTTATAAACAAAAGCTCTACTTCTATGGATGGAAAAGCTACATTAAAAATAAATGCACCTATAGGAAAAATATTATACGATACTGTTTTAGCAGACAAATAAAAAAAGGAAAGAATTTTCATAACAACCACAAGTCTTGTATATGAGAATTCTTTCCTTTTTTATTTTCTAATTATTAAGTGTTCCTATTAAAGTATCAAATACTAAGTCTAGAGCTTTATATAAATCTTCTCTTTTATCTTCGTCTATAAGCTCTATCTTTTTGTTTATTATTTTTAAGATATCTGCCTTTTCTCTTTCTAAAACTTCACTACCTTTTTCAGTTATTCCATAGAATGTATTTCTTCTGTCCTTTTTATCCTCTTCTCTATAAACATATCCCTGTTCAACAAGTTTATTTAGAAGGATACATAGACTTGAAGTAGATACATGTAACACCTTACTTAAATTTTTCAGCTCCATTTTGTCTATTTCCGCCATCTTCTTTAATGCAAAGAACTGTCTTTCTGTAAGTATTCTACTTTCATTTCTCTCACTAACTATTACTTTAACTATACTGTGGAATACATGTATATTTTTAAGTAACATTATTGATAAATCTCTGTCTTCCATTTTAATTTCCTCCGTTCCACATTTAACTAGTAAATCACAAATTTCCCACTTTAATTATTTTCTTCTATCTCCTCTATCTTAGGTAGTTCATCTATAGATTCTATATTGAGTAATTTTAAAAATTCGTCACTAGTTTTATATATTATAGGTTTCCCTATTTTATTCAATCTTCCAGCCTCTACTATTAGGTCATTTTCCTGAAGTGTTTTAAGAGCCTTATCGCATTTAACACCTCTTATATTTTCTATTTCTAATTTTGTAACCGGCTGCTTATATGCAATTATAGTAAGTGTTTCAAGAGTTGCCTGGCTTAGAGTTTTTTTCTTTTTAGGCTCAAGAACCATTTTTATATAATCAGCATATTTTTCATTTGTACACATCTGGTACTTGTTTTCAAGTCTTATAATCTGAATACCTCTATCATTCTCTTTATACTCAGTTATAAGCGCATCCATCATAAACTCTATTTCCTTATGAGAAAGGTCTTTATTTATAATAGCATTTAATTCTTTTATGCTTATAGGCTCTCCATATGCAAACATAATAGCCTCTATTATATTTTTTATATCTTCTCTCTTCATACTAATTCTCCTCAGAATATTCTAGCATCTTATCCGTTCTTTTAACTATTACTATATCTTCAAAAAAGTCATCTTGTGTAACAATTATCTCTTTTTCTTTTATCATCTCTAAGACACATAAAAACGATGCTATGATATCACCTCTGTCACTCTGGTCTACAGTTTCTAAAAAGCTTATTTTATTTTTTGTAGCCAACGTTCTTCTCAATGATACTATTTTTTCCTCTACAGAGATAATTTTTCTATTTACTAGCCTTTCTAGCGCATTATTTTTAGGTTCTTCTTCCTTTTTGTCAATATTTTTCAACAATTTAGGAAGCAGTTCCATAATTTTTGCTATAGAAACATCTTCTAGACTAAGCTCATCTTCTATTATTACCTCTTCTTTTTTTCTAAAGAATCTTTCATGTTCTTCGTCTGCTTTTTCCTTTAATTCTTTAGAAATCTGCTTATATTTTTTATATTCTTTTAATCTTTCAACAAGCTCAATTCTTGGATCCTCTTCTTCAGAATCCTCTCTCTGAAGATAAAGTAAATATCTCGATTTTATTTCGACCAATTTTGACGCCATTGTTATAAAGTCACTAGTTATTTCCATATCCATAGCTTCCATAGCATCTAGATAATCTAAGTACTGCTTAGTTATTTCTGAAATAGCTATATCCTTTATATCTATCTTGTGCTTTGTAACAAGGTCGTACAAAAGATCCATCGGCCCTTCATATACCTTTAATTGTACATTATACTTCATATAATCTCCTCTTTAAGTAGCTAATATTTTTGTATCATTACTTAAATTATTTTTAATTAATTATTAAAACATAAACATTTGAACTATTGATGCAAATAGCCCATGTATAGGATTTATTATTATTCTATAAGCACCAGTTATAAGAAGTAATATTAATACAAATCCACTTATTCTTTCAAATTTGTACGCATATTCTCTCCACTGATATGGTATGAATGTTTCTATTACTCCCCAACCATCTAACGGTGGTACTGGAAGTAAGTTAAATGCAGCAAACCCTATATTATATATTATACATGTATATGTTAAAACCTGTACTCCATATATAGGAACATTTTTATAAATTATTGCACATACTATAGCCGTAAGTAAATTACAACATACTCCTGCAATAGATACTATAAAATTGCCAACTTTATAATTTTTATAGTTCATTGGGTTTACTGGTACTGGTTTAGCCCAACCTATGTGGAATATTATCATCGCCAATAATCCAAGTGGATCTACGTGCTTTATTGGATTTAATGTCATCCTTCCATATAATTTTGCTGTATCATCTCCTAAAAGATGTGCTGAATAAGCATGCCCAAATTCGTGTACTGATATTGCGATTGCTATACCCGCAGCAGTCGCTACTATATTTGCTATATCCATAAAATCTTTTCCTTTCAAAATAATTTTAATCATTATATATTATATTAATTATTATATATTATAACTAATATGTTAAAATTTATCAAATTAGGTTTTGTGAATATTTTTAAATTTTTATCTTTATTTTTCAAAAATATTTCTATATTTTATTATCTTCATAAAAAAAGATGCCTCTATCAGAGACATCTTTAATAAATATATTATATTAGTTTTTTCCTAATAATTTAAACATGTTCTTTTTGTATACTTCAACACCTGGCTGGTTGAATGGATTTATGTCTAACATGTAGCAAGTCATTGCACAAGCTCTGAAGAAGAAGTAGCATAAGTATCCAAAGCTCTTAGCACTCATATCTTTTACAGTTATTAAAAGGTTTGGTACTCCACCTGTATTTTCATGAGCATCTAATGTTCCCTGCATTGCCATTTTATTTATCCAATCAACGCTTTTACCAGCTAAGTAGTTCATTCCGTCCATATTTTCTTCATCTGAAGGGAATATAACATCTTCTATTGGATTTTCGAATAAAACTAATGTTTCAAATAAGCATTTAGTTCCATCCTGAACAAACTGACCTAATGAATGAAGGTCTGTTGAGAATGTAGCACTACATGGTAGTACACCTTTTCCATCTTTACCTTCTGATTCACCGAATAACTGTTTCCACCATTCAGCAAGCATTGTTGTATTTAAGTCGTAAGTTACGAACATTTCTGCATTTTTACCTTTTCCTTCTAAAACTCTTCTAGCTACTGCATATGCGTAAGCTGGGTTTTTAGTAAGGTCTGGATCTGCTAAATCATTGTAAGCTTCTTCAACACCTGCCATTAAATCATCTATGCTTATTCCAGCAACTGCTATTGGTAATAAACCAACTGGAGTTATAACAGAGTATCTACCACCTATATCATCTGGTATTACAAAAGTAGTATAACCTTCTTTATCAGCCATAGCTCTTAATGTACCTCTTGATTTATCAGTTGTAGCAAATATTCTATTTTTAGCTTCGTCTTTTCCGTATTTCTTTTCCATAAACTGTTTTAATAAACGGAATGCTAAAGCTGTTTCAGTTGTTGTTCCTGATTTAGATATTACGTTTACACAAACTTCTTTGTTTTCTATATATTTCATAACCTGTGCTATGTATGTAGAAGAGAATGTGTTACCAACGAATATTATTTCTGGTTTTTTGTCAGCGTATAATCCGTTTATCATTTCTATAGCTGCACGAGCACCTAAGTATGATCCACCTATACCACAAACAAGGAATACATCACAGTTTTCTCTTATGTATTTAGCACTTTCTTTTACTTTTTCAAATTCTTCTTTATCGTAGTTTTTGTACCAATCTACCCATCCTAAGAAATCATTTCCTGTTCCTGTTTTTTCTACTATTTCTTTGTGAAGAGCATTAACTCTGTCCTGATGAGCTAATATTTCTTCCATTTTACATGCATGTGAAGCATCAAATTTTATCATAATATTTTTCTCCTTTGTATTTATTTTATATAGCTTTTCCCACCTTAAAATATATACACTTTATACAAATATATTATACCAATTTTTTGCTTTAGTAAAGGGCTACTTTTGACTGTCTTACTAGGTTTTAAATAGCTTTTAGCAAGAAACCGTTTTTTCTATTATATCCAATTAATATCTAAAATATAATTTTTATTTATTTTTTTGAAGCTTCTTCCTTTTTCATATCAAGCATTCTTTTTAATTCATAAATAGATACAGCTAAGCATCCTGCTGCACTTATAAGTGTCATTGTAGATTTATCAATTCCACTAAAATAAACATACATACAGGCCACTGTTAAAAATGCAAATCCTACAGTAGCTCCAAGTCTAGTTTTTGTTGTAATTTTTTTTCTCAATTTAAACTCTCCTAACTATAAAATTTAAACTTTTATATATAAAAAGCCGGAATAGAATTCCGGCCATTTATTTCTATTATACAAATCCTAAACTTCCATTATTATAGGTAGTATCATTGGATTTCTCTTTGTCTTCTGGTAAAGATATTCTTTTAACTGTTCTTTTATATTGTTCTTTAGATATGCCCATTCTTTTATGTTGTGCTCTTCACATTCACTTAAGACATCTCTAACTATCTGTTTTGCTCCATCCATAAGGTCTTCAGATTCTCTTACATATACAAATCCTCTTGAAATTATATCTGGACCTGCAAGTACTCTTCCTTCTTCTTTAGATATTGTTACAACTATTGTCATAAGCCCATCTTCAGAAAGATGTTTTCTATCTCTAAGTACTATATTTCCAACATCTCCAACACCTAGTCCATCTACTAGTATATTTCCTGTTGCAACCTTACCTTTTATAGATGCTTCATCTTTTCCAACTTCTAATATATCTCCGTTATTTATAACGAATATATCTTCTTTGTTCATTCCTAGACTTCTAGCAAGCTCAGCATGTTTTTTAAGCATTCTGTACTCACCATGAGCTGGTAGGAAGAATTTAGGTTTAACTAATCTAAGCATTAGTTTTAATTCCTGCTGACATGCATGTCCTGAAACGTGTATGTCTGCTATTTCACTCGAAACAACTTCAGCGCCTTTTTCAAGTAAGAAGTTTATTACCTTAGATATCAGTTTTTCATTACCTGGAATTGGATGAGCTGATATTATAACAAGGTCACCTTCTTTTATTTCTATTTTCTTGTGTTCTGAATTTGCCATTCTTGCAAGTGCTGACATAGGTTCTCCCTGTGAACCAGTAGTTATTATTACTAGTTCTTTGTCTTCATAGTTACCTACATCATTTAAATCTATTATCATATCGTCTTCTATTTCAAGATATCCAAGCTCTTTTGCTACGTTTACAACATTTAGCATAGATCTTCCTGAAACAGTTACTTTTCTACCATGTTTTTTAGCTGCGTCTACAACCTGCTGTAGTCTATGTATATTAGATGCGAATGTCGCAACTATTATTCTACTGTCACCAGCTTTAGTAAATAAATCATCTAATCCTACACCAACTTTTTTCTCTGATTTAGTATATCCTGGTCTTTCTGCATTAGTACTATCAGAAAGCATTAAGATTACTCCTTCTTCACTTAATTCACATATTCTCCGGAAATCCATTACATCTCCGTCTATTGGTGTTAAGTCTACTTTAAAGTCTCCTGTATGGAATATTACCCCCTGGTCAGTATGTATTGCTATAGAATACGAATCTGGTATACTATGAGTAGTCTTTACGAACTCTACTTCCATATTTCTAAGTTTTATAACTTCACGTGGTTTTATTATGTGAAGCTCTACATTTTCTAGTTTATGTTCTTTTAATTTAACCTCTAAAAGACCCATGCTTAATCTTGAACCGTATACTGGTATATTTATCTTCTTTAATAGATAAGGTAAAGCACCTATGTGGTCCTCATGGCCGTGTGTTATAAATATCCCTTTTATTTTATCCCTATTTTTTACTAAGTAAGTTATATCTGGTATAACTATATCTATACCTAACATTTCGTCTTCTGGGAAGCTCAGACCTGCATCGATTATTATTATCTCGTCTCTATACTCGATAACAGTCATGTTCTTTCCTATTTCGTTCATCCCACCAAGAGGAATGACCTTTATCTGTTCATCGTTTTTTAACAATAACATCATCTCCTTCTATTTATTTTTTATATTTTTCATTCAATTATAATCCTTTAAAATAATTTAAAACTCTAATCATTTTAGTGTATATATACGCTCTCCCTAAACTTATATCCAAATCTATATACACCTTATACCTACAAAAATATATCCGGTAAAACAGGATTCCTCCGCAATAAAATCCTAGTTATCTGCTACCGGAAATTTTTGTTTTACAGATTAAATTTTTAATAATTCTTCACGACCACTTTACCAGTTAATATTATTGTAACATATATTACATTATAATTTAAGATTTATTTATATTTCTAAATTACTTAACATTACTCTGTTTAACACGAATTCTGTATATTTCAATATCCTTGTTGAATTTTTTAGATTTTTCTTAATAAAAAATTCAGATATTTTTCATAATTATTTTTTATCTTTAAACTATATTTTCTTAAACAATATGATATAATTAATTGTAATTTATAGAAACACACGTTCTGTAAAAATATTATTTTGGAGGTAAAAAATGCGAGGTAAAACTCATTGTGCTGTAGGAATTATAGCCGGTATTCAGTTATCCTTAGTATTGTCACAACCTATAACACCTACTAGTATTCTGACTTCTGCTGTATTTTCTACGCTCCCGGATTTAGACAAATCTAATTCTATAATAGCTGGTACAATCTTTAAAAAGAAATTTTCTAAATTTCTATATAGATTGCTTATTTTTTCGCTGAATCTTTTTATATTCTTTCTATCTATAAAGGTCAGCAGCAGCTTTTTTATAAGCGCAGTTATTACATTTTTTGCAATAGCTTTTTTAGAAAAAAAGCTCACCCATTATAATATGAGAAAGGCACTTATCTCCGCCACTTTATTGCTTTTAGCATTGGTTTTAATAATATCAAAGGTCGATATATCTTTTGTCGTACCTATATTGTTATTTTCAATATTTCCATGGTTAAAGCATAGAAACTTTTCTCACAGTATTTTAATGGTTTTAATAGTGTATGTAATTATGAACCCTCTTGGAGAATTTTTTAATTACGATTCATTAGGATTTATGGCTGCCTCTATGTATCTTCTGCATATTATTTGTGATATGTTTACAAAGCGGGGTGTAGCTATTTTCTACCCATTCTCAAAGAATATGATTTCTGTAGGCTATATAAGAGTTGGCGGAAAGTTTAGCAATATAATTGAAAATATTTTAGTTTTTGTTTTAATTCTATTCACAATATATCTTATTTTTAAATTTTTATAAAACAAGAAACAATAAAAAAAGAACTATTTATAAATCGCATATACCAGATTTATCTATAGTTCTTTTTATTGGCTATATTTTTATTATTATATTTATTTATCTTTTTTCATCTCTCTATAACAGTCTTCACAATATCCATCGAATTTAAGATCATGATTAACTACATGGAATTTGTAGTTTTCCTGAATTTTCATTTCTATATCTTTAAGAAGATCTTCTTCAACACCAATTATTTTTCCACAGTTTTTACATACTAAATGATGATGATTGTGTCCTTCATTATCAAGGTCTATTTCATATCTTATACAGCCATCATCTAAATTTAACTTTGATATAGCTCCTATTTCGTCTAATAGCTGCATCGTTCTATATACTGTTGCTAAACCTATTTCTGGGCAATTTTCTCTTACTTTATCGTATATTTCTTCACTGCTAAGATGATAGTATCGATTTTCAAGAAGAACTTCTATTATTGCTCTCCTTTGTGGAGTAATCTTAAAGCCTGTCTTTTTTAGTTTTTCTTTTAAAAGATCCATTCCATTATTCATATTTACCACACCTTTTCTCATTTATTAATCAATATAAGTTAAAATAAATGCTGTAATAGAGCTTAACTCTACTACAGCATTATATAATTTTACTTATTATTCATCAAAGTTAAGACCTTCTTCTTCCATTAAAGCTTCGTAAACAGCTACAACAGTTGAATACTCATTGTCGTCTTCTAATGGAACTAGCATTTCTCCCTGTTCGTCTTCATCTACTCTATATATATATGCTTCTTCGTCTTCGTTGTCTTCTAGAGGCATTAATATAGCGTACTCTTTTTCTTCTGCTTCTAAAGTTAATATTATCTCAAAAGGTACTTCTTCTCCATTTTCATCAATTAGGTTTACTACATTTTCATTCATTTCTTCCATTGGTTTCACCTCATTACCTATTATTTGATTTTATTATATAACAAATTTTATATAATAACAATTACCATTTTCTTATTTATTAATCTCTTCCATATGAAAATCAATCAATTATCATCTATTCTATATGATAATACCCATTTTTCCATATTATATTCAATTTTTTTGTTATTTAACTTTAAAATCTAAATATCCTTGAAGAATTAATACCGCTGCCATCATGTCTATTACATTTTTTCTTTTCTTTCTGCTTACGTCTGCAGTTATAAGAGTTTTTTCAGCAGCAACTGTAGTAAGTCTTTCATCCCAAAATTCTATTTCTAGTCCTGTTTCTTCTTTTATTAATTCACAGAATTTCTGTACTTTTTCGCCCTGAGGACCAACAGTACCGTTCATATTTTTAGGAAGACCAGATACTATTAGATTTACCTGTTTTTCTTTTATTATCTGTTTTATTTCTTCTATATCGTTCTTTTTGCTAGTTCTTTTTATAGTCTTGATACCCTGAGCTGTCATTCCCATAAGATCACTTACTGCAACACCTATAGTTTTATCTCCTATATCAAGGCCCATTATTCTACCTGTTAGCATCTATTTTCTCCTTTTTATCCTCGTTTAAAATCATATTTATAGTTATTATCATCACTGGTATAAGGATATATATAGATGCAGTAGAGGCTGCTACTATACCAGAGTCGTTTACTAGTAGAGTTATTATACAACCAACCATAGCTGCAACAAATCCTCTAAATACCATAGGATATTTACCTGCTATTACTCTGAAATGTTTATTTGGTTTAAATATTAATGCAGCAATTATAACTATTCCAACTATTAATATATTAACCCATACACTAGTCTGTGCTAATTTAACATTCATCTGGATTTTTCTAGTAAATGTAAGAACTATTTCACCTGGTCCATTTAACATTATCTGCTGAACAAATAGTCCTAAGTGAGATGGACTTCCTGAAGATAAATCCATAAATGCAAATACTCCAACTACAGCTACAACTGCAAGACCTATTCCTACAATCTTTTTCCAGTCAACTTTAACATTGTACATAAGAAGCACAAATAGTAAATATGCAGCACATTCAGAGATTGCGCCACCGACATTTGCACCCATAGATGGATATGCACTAGTTATTAAAATCACACCAAATGAAGCTGCAGCAACCCATTTTGGTATTTTTTTATAGTATAGAAGTACTGCAAATGCAAATACCGCACTTCCTATAGTAACACCTTCATATTCATTTCCTATACCATAGTATCTAGCTCCTACCATAGCATCATAACTCATTATATTGTTTTTCATAAGATATGTTCCAAATACAGCGTCAACAGCAATTAGCACTATAGTAACAAGTGATATGAAGCCCATCTGTTTTAGATCATCATCTTTAAACATAGCTTTAGCTATAAAGTAAATCAAGAATGTCACACCTATCACAGCTAAAGACATACTTATCTGCCCACTAAAGTTAAATATTGGAGCTACCATAAACGATAACGGCATTATTATACCGAATTTGATAAGCTCTTTAAGTATAGTAAACAGTTTTTCTTTGTATTTTGGAGCTATTCTCTTAGCTAAAAGGACAGCAATTAAGCCAACTACCCAAGATACAGATACAACTCCTACAAATGTATTTACAACTCCAGCTCTTATTAAAGCTATAGAGTTTATTTTTGAATATTCTTTCTGAAGAAATTCTATATTATTTTCCTTTTCAACATTAGAGATAGTTCTTCCTAGCATTAACTCATTTGATAAGCCAAAATGGTTAAGTATATCTACACCTATATCCATATTTGCTATTATCCCATCTCTTCTTGTTGTAGCAGAAGTTAATACTCCTTTTCCAGAAACTCCTTTAGAGAATTTCATAACTGGAGAAAGTCTTTTCTTATTGCTGTAATCTAAATTGCTAGGAAATGCACTAACTATGTAAACAGTGTCATTTTCACCTACCATAGAAAATACTTCTTTTAAGTAAGAATTTATTCTGCTGTATGTTCTAGCTTTCATCTTAGCATAAGTATTTTCATTTAGATTCATTTTGTACTCATCTAATCTATATGTATCCCCAAGGTCTACATATACGGCATCAGTATTCTTGTAAAGTTCTTTTGTTTCAGCTTTAAGCTTTTTATAATCAGTAGATATTCCAAATGGCATATTGCTATCTTTTATATTTATATTATCTATATTACCATCGTCAATTCTTCCATAATTATCCATAGCTGCAAAAGCTATATTTCTATTTTTTACAAGAGATCCATCATAATCGTGATAATCAGCATTACCTATTACAGATGTTTTGTATCCATTTTCAGAAAGAATCTGTCCTACCATACCAAGAGTAGATTCAAACTCTCCCTTTTCAATATTTTCATTAGAAGACCTATTTGCCTCTAAATTCACTATTTTTTTAGCTTTTTTGCCTGTAGAAGCCTGATATTCTTTAGCTTCTGCTGCATTTGGCTGTACAAAATCTACAGCAACTTTTTTATCAAACTGGGCTATTGTAGATCTCCCTGTAGCTCCCATAGTAGCAAGACTTCGTGCGTCATCGTTACCCTGGTCACCTTTAATATTCATCAATCCTACATAGCCTTCTTTTTCAACTCTATTTCCAATCTCTTTTATGTTCATCATATTTTCAAGACTAGTTCTACTCATATTTATAAATATAACTTTTCCTTTTGCTGATTCTGCATTTACAGTAGAAAAAGCAGAACTAAAAATTATAAATAGAGATGCAAGTATTGATATAAACTTTCTGAACATTTATTTACCTACTTTCCTCTAGATATTTAGTTATAACCTCTTCAAGAATTTCATCTCTTTCAAATCTTCTGATTATACCTCTTGCGTCCTTATAACTAGTTATATAACTAGAATCCCCTGATAGGAGATATCCTATTATCTGGTTTACGGGGTTATACCCTTTTTCTTTAAGGGCCCCGTAAACTATTTTCATTGCTTCTTCAACAGTCATTTTTTCCTGCTGTGCTCCTTCAAATTTCATAGTGAAATCCATATTATCCATTTATCTCATTCCTCCTCTTTTTAGAGAAATTATTTTACCTGAGATTCTATAACTTCCTTAGCATAATTTAAAGCTTCGTCAACTTTTGCTGGTTCTGTAGCACCTGCCTGAGCCATGTTAGGTCTACCTCCACCTTTTCCGCCAGCTATCTTAGCTACTTCTCTTACTATGTTTCCAGAATGAACACCTTTTTCTATAACATCTTTAGTTGCAGTAACAACAAAGTTTACTTTTCCATCAGCAACATTTGCTAATACAACTACACCACTTCCCATTTTATCCCTTAAATTATCAGCAGTATCTCTTAAAGTATTCATATCCATATTTTCGTATTTATTAGTAACTAAGCTAATACCTTTCACTTCTACTTTTGAATCTAAAGCAGAGTCAGCTGACTGCATACTTATCTGAGTTTTTAAATTATGTAATTCTTTCTCTAAGTTTTTATTTTCCTCTAAAACATTTTCTACTCTGTGTAAAAGTCCATCTTCTTTAGCTTTTATTGTAGCACAAACTTTGGCAATTAACTCATCTTTTTTGTTCATATATTCATAAACTGCTTTTCCAGTTACTGCTTCTATTCTTCTAACACCTGCAGCTACACCACCTTCAGATATTATTTTGAACATTCCAGCCTGTGCAGTATTTGAAAGGTGAGCACCTCCACAAAGTTCCATTGAGTAATCTCCCATAGAAACTACTCTAACTTCATTTCCATATTTTTCACCGAATAATGCTGCAGCACCTTTTTCTTTAGCTGCATTTATATCCATTGTTTCAGCTACTACATCGTAAGCGTTGAATATAGCATTGTTTACTTTTTCTTCTATTAATTTTAATTCTTCTTTTGTAACTGCTTCAAAGTGAGTAAAGTCGAATCTTAATCTATCAGCAGTAACTAATGAACCTGCCTGATTTGCATGTTCTCCTAATACTTCTTTTAATGCTTTGTGTAATAAGTGAGTTGCAGTATGGTTTCTTGAACAAGCCATTCTGTTTTCTCTATCTACTTCACAAGTTAAAACATCCCCAGCTTTTAATTCACCTGCTACTACTGTACCAAAGTGTTTTATACTTCCTGCTGGACCTTTTTTAGTATTTTTAACAGCTACTGTACAATTATCATTTTTAAGAACACCGCAGTCTCCTGCCTGTCCACCACCTTCTGGATAGAAGTTAGTTTTGTCTAATACTACAACAACATCTTTACCTTCAGATGATGATTCTACTATTTCAGAATCTTCAACTATAGCTAATACTTTACCTTCACCTGTTAATTCAACGTATCCTACAAATTCAGATTCTACATTTTCTTCTTTAGCAAGAGGATCTTCTTTCCAGCTTTCACCGTCCATGTTTCCTCTAGCTGTTCTAGCTCTTTCTTTCTGTTTTTCCATTTCTTCACTGAATTCTTCTTCATTTACAGAAAGACCTTCTTCTCTTAATATTTCAACTGTTAAATCTAGTGGGAATCCATAAGTGTCATAAAGCTTAAATGCTATTTCTCCGCTAAGAACTGTTTTTCCTTCTTTTTTAAGTTCTTCTTTATAAGAATTTAACATTTCCATTCCCTGGTCTATTGTTTCATTGAATTTTTCTTCTTCTATTTTTATAACTTTTTTGATGTAGTCTTCTTTTTCTACTAGTTCTGGATAAGCATCTCCACTAACTTTTATAACTTCATCAACTAATCCACTTAAGAATGTTCCTTTTATTCCAAGAAGTTTACCGTGTCTAGCAGCTCTTCTTAATAATCTTCTTAATACATATCCTCTACCTTCATTTGATGGTAATACGCCGTCTGCTATAAGGAATGATACTGCTCTTATGTGGTCAGTTATTATTCTTATAGATTTATCATTTGCTTTATCTTTTCCGTATTCTACACCTGCAACTTTAGAAACAGCTTCTAATACTGAATGTATAGTATCTACTTCGAATATGTTGTCAACACCCTGCATTATACAAGCTATTCTTTCAAGCCCCATACCTGTATCTATGTTTTTGTTTTCTAATTCGCTGTAGCTTCCATCTTCTTCTTTAGAGAACTGAGTAAATACGTGGTTCCAGAATTCTAAGAATCTATCGCAGTCACATCCTGGTTTACAGTCAGGGCTGTCACATCCGTATTCTTCTCCTCTATCGAAGTATATTTCTGAACAAGGTCCACATGGTCCAAGACCTATTTCCCAGAAGTTGTCGTCTTTTCCAAGTCTAACTATTCTTTCTTCAGGGAATCCCATTTCTTTTGACCATATATCAAATGCTTCATCATCTTCTTCGTATACAGTAACCCATATTTTATCTTCTGGTATATTTAACCATTTAGTAGCAAATTCCCATCCCCAAGATAATGATTCTCTTTTGAAGTAATCTCCAAATGAGAAGTTTCCTAGCATTTCAAAGAATGTAGCATGTCTAGCTGTAACACCAACATTTTCTATATCCCCTGTTCTTATACATTTCTGACAAGTAGCCATTCTGTTCTTTGGTGGAACTTCTACTCCTGAGAAATAGTTTTTAAGAGGAGCCATACCAGCATTTATTAAAAGTAAACTCTTGTCGTTGTTTGGTACAAGAGGATAACTAGCTCCTACATAATGTTCTTTAGTTTTGAAGAACTCTAAAAATTTACTTCTTATTTCGTTTAAACCCATTTTTTCCATAACTTTTGCCTCCCAATTTTATATTTTTTCGTTTCGGAAAATAAAAAAACTCGCTCCCTATGATAAACATAGGGGCGAGTATTATTCGCGGTACCACCCTAATTTACAGATAAAATCTGCTTCTCCGGTAATCCTTAGCTATAACGTCGCTACCGTAAACCTCTAATAATCAAAAGATGTTCAAGATTTATGCTCCAAGACTGCTTCAATCTGCCTATTTCAAGGGTTCTCAGCTACTCCCTCTCTCTGTGCAAAATCAGTAGATTTACTCCTTCTTTTCTTTGCATTTGATAAATATTTTTATTTATTCATATATTTAATATGATACTCGATTATTCTGACATTTTCAAGATTTTTTTAAATATGCAAAAATTTTTTTTATAGTATATCGTCGATAATTCCTCCACCGACTAATATATCTCCGTCGTACATAACTAAAGATTGTCCTTTAGTTATAGCTCTCTGTGCTTCTTCAAATACAACCTTGGCTGTATTGTCAGATAGTTTAGTTACAGTAGCCAAAGATGGTTTTGCTGCGTATCTGACTTTTGCATATACTTTAAACTCATCTACATCTGCAAAATCAAACGGAATTGTATTTACGTCTTTTATAATAAGTTCTTTTTTGAAAAGATCGTCGTTGCTTCCAAGTACTACTCTATTTTTCTTTGCATTTATATCAACTACAAACATAG
>Oklahoma_p2__coassemble_1038_pt1 | contig 18925 bp, 12 predicted proteins | sample Oklahoma_p2__metabat2_high_PE_021 | metagenome-assembled genome bin Oklahoma_p2
TGTTTAGAGAAAAAAAGAAAAACGATTTGCTACTCAAAAAGGAAAACGGTAGCTTTTAACGAAACTGAGGAAAAACGGAGAAAAAAATAAATAAGAAAAATTATCAGTAGTAATGCCGGGAGCGCATCCCCGACATTACATTTCCCAATCTATTTTTAAATCCAAACCCAGTATATTTATCTGCCACACAGTCCCCACTGTGTGGCAGTGAATAACATCTTTAACTCAATACTAACTTTCTAAATCTATTCTAAAATCAACTCACAAACTAACTGTGATTGAGTATGAATATATTTTATCTTTATTTAATTTATTTTTACCTAATAATTCTAACTTGATCGTTCTAATTAGTTATAATTTTTTACATTGTTTACTTTATCTATTGTGAAGTAATTAGTTATACTTTAATCTATTGTGAAGTGTTTATGTTCTGACTATAATATATCTATCTTAATAAATATACTTAAATACTTTATACTTTTGAAATCAATTTAATACATTTTAGCTTATACCAAATTGTATACTATTACTGAAGTCCTAATAAATTAGCTAATGTTTTTACAACATCAAGGTTAACCCCATTACCTACCTGGTAAAGAGCTTTTGCCTGTTTAGCATTTAATTCTAATGTATTTATCTGTGCTTTATCTAATTTATCTGTAGCAAGTACTATTGGAGCATTCTTTAATGCTGCTAAGTTAGATACTGTTAAAGCATCAACTAATTCCATTTTATTTCTCTGTCCGTCTTTTGCTACTAAAACATCAGATCCATCACCGAAGTTTCCTGCGTAGTATGTGCTTATAACTTTTGCATTAGTTTCCTGTCTATTTGCACCAGCTATTCTATTAACTTTAGCAGTTGTAGGAACAGCTTCTTTTATAGCGTCGAATTCTTCATTAGAAACAACAGCTTCTCCACCTAAAACAGTAACTGTTTTAGCGTTATCTAAGAAATCTAAAGCATTACTTGATAAACCTTTGAAATTAGATACTATTATTGGAGCTATAGCGTTGTTAGTCTGAGACATTTTTGTACTTGACGCAACTGAAGCTATTGACATAGCATCTGCTTCACCATTTGCACCTACTACGAATGCATTATTTTTATTACCTATTGCATTTGCAACTTTCATAGATGTAGCTTCTCTATTTTCTCCGCCATATCTCTTAACTGTGTATCCTAAATCTTTTAACTGTTTTTCAACATTATCAGATAATACACCTTTACCACCAACTAAGTTTATTGTTATATTCTTTAAGTTGCTTATTGTTGTATTTTCTGATAATTTCTTTAAGTAATCTAATGTAGCTTTTGGAACTTCATCAGTTTTACTTAATAACATTGGAGCTTTTAATTTTGCTGCTAATGGTGATGCTGAAAGTCCATCTACTAATGAATTACCATTAACTATAACTACATTAGGGTTTTTACCACTGAATGGCTGATTCATTATATATTCTTCAGCTACTTTAACAGCTGTTTCATATCTATCTTTACCTGCAAGTATATCAACTTTTGGATCCTGAGTGAATAACCAGTTTAATAAAGTTTCAGTATCTTTTTTATTTTCACCTTTTACAACATAGTTAGTAGTTGTATTAGTTGATGTATTAGTTAATTCTATATTGAATCCATAAGTACCATCACTTGATTTTGATAAATTGTATTTACCTGTACTTATTGGTCTATTTCCTTCTACTGTAGTGTATGCAACAGTACCAGTTGCTGCAGATGCTTTCTTAGATGGTGCATCTAGAGATTTAACTACTTCTTTACTAGCCTGATTCTGATCACCTTCTACTTTAGTCTGAGGTACTGGAGTTTTACTTCCATCTTTACCAGCCTGTCCCTGAGCTGCTGATCCTGTAGATGATTCTGGATTTGATACAACTTTTGGCTGTCCTTCACTTATTACATTTGGTGTTTCAGTTATTACAGATGCTTTAGCAACAGGTGCCACTTCTTCTATTTTAGTTAATAAATCGTGACCTTCTTCTGTTAACATTACACCATTGAATAAATCTGATGTTTTAAATGTATTTGGAGCTGTTCCAGTTATATTTATAGTCTGATCTAATGAATCTGCTATATCTACATATGTAGGTGCTTTTTCTAATTCAGCCTGTGTTTTAACTGGGAATCCAGCAAAATCTTTTGCATCTGAAGGATGAGTACCATCTATTGGATTTATATTTCCTGAAGCATCTATATATTTAGTGAAGTCTAATATTGCACTTCCTGGTTTTAAAACTATTTTATCTCCAGATACAAGTGAATCACTATTTAAAGCTATTGTAACTGACTGATTAGGAACTGCTGTTACAGCTGTACCAACTTCTCCATTTAATATATGAGTATTTCCATTTAAACCTTTTGTTAAATCAGTTGATATATCTCCACCAGTTTTCATATCTGTTTCAGCGTAAGTTGTTTTTAACTGAGTAGCGAATACTTTTTCATTTTCTCCACTACCTTCAGTAACATAACCTCTTGACCATATTTCTACAGTTGCTCCTGGTTTTAAACTTCCTAAAGCTGCCTGTAATGCTTTCTGAAGATCCATTCCACCTTTAACAGTAGCTGTTGATACAGCTTTAGCTTCTTCTCCGTTTATTTTTAAATAGTATACAGACTGTCCTGATAAATCAGTACCACTTACTGTATTTCTTGTTGTGTTACTAGAGAATTTTTTTGATTCTAATATATCTCTAACTTTTCCTATTAATAGTCCTAGCTCATTAGCTGATGCATCCGTAGTTGTTGCAGCCATTATTGGTGCTGCAGTTGTAGCTAGCATCGCTCCTGCCATTACTACTGATAATTTTTTCTTATTCATTATCATTACCTCCATTTTCGTTTTATAATTTGTTACATCTCTTCTTATTTCTATTCTCGGCACAATAAAAATATGTGCTGTTTTCTTCCACACCCCAAGTTTATATCAACTGAGAAATAATAACAAGTGCATTTCTTTATATTATTAAAACGAATCTCTATTAACAGTTATTAAAATAATATATTTTTCTCTTTTACAGTTAAAATACTATAGTTTTCTTGATAACTTATTCTCAAATATCTTCACACACTATTCATAATTGAAATTCATATAAAAAACGCTATCAGCTATGCTAACACTAATAAGTAATCATTATTTATTTTTATATATCCATAATAATAAATTATTTTTATCTGATTTTCATTTAAAACTTCACACGAACTTCTTTATACCTTAAAACCATTTTTAATTATCGTTTATCATTTTATCATTAAATATTTTAATCATTATTTTCTAGCAACTCTATTGCCTGGAGAGCAAATACATAGTTATACCTGCTCAAACGCAAAAAAAGATGCCCCACAGATTGTGAGGCATCTTTTCGATAAGTGTTTTAATACTGGTATTATGGTTTTATTTACTAACTAAAAAATACTCTATCCTAGGATAGAGTATCTTAAACTGGCTGGGGATATAGGATTCGAACCTATGCATACAGGAGTCAGAGTCATGTGCCTTACCGCTTGGCGAATCCCCAATATTCTTTTCTCTTAGGAAGCTCTCTCCCTTCGACAAGATATATAATACTACAGATTCAAAACTTATGCAACACTTTTTTTAAAATTTTTTCAAAAAAAATAAAAACCTTGGAAAAAATAACCTATTCTATCCAATTTTTTAATAAATTATACATTTAATATTTTAAATTTTCAAAACTTATCCTATAATTATAATATTGCATACAAAATAAAACACAACGGAGGAAAATTAATGAGTGGACTTAGAATAATAAGAAACTATTCAACAGAGCTTACACCTGGAGAAAGCAAAATTCTTAGAAAAATCCAGGCTCTATACAGCGACTGTGATTACATAGCATATCTATACGTTCAGCCAAATCTAGAAAAATTCTCACTAAAGCCAGACTTCATAATAATAGATCCAAAACGTGGACTATCTATAATAGAAGTAAAAGACTGGACTGCTGCATATATAAGAAGCTTTGAAAAGAACAAAGTCGTACTAAAAGACAGAGAATGTGAAAATCCTGTAGCTCAAACAAAAAAATACTACAAAAAAATAAAAACAATAACTATAAATGACTCAGATGATTCATTTGAAGAAATAGACGACGCAATATTTGCCAATCTAATCTTCACTAACCTAGACACAAAATCTACAAAAGATAACGACCTACAGGCAAAACTAAAAGACAGAACAGTAAATGTTGTGATGTCTGACAAAATAAGAGGACTAACTATCGACGATTTATTCTCTGATGAAGAATTAGAGCTAGACGAAAATGCAGTCCTTGGACTAAGAGGTGCGTTATTCCCAGAATCAAAAATAAAAGTAAAAGACGACGAATCAATAGAAAAAATAATGGCTGCTCTAGACTACGAACAGGAAAGCTTTGCGAGAAGACTTCCTTATGGTCACTACCTGCTAACTGGTGTACCAGGAAGTGGAAAAACCGTCATCCTAATAGCAAGAGCAATCCACCTACTAAAAGAACATCCAGATTGGAACATAAGAATACTAACATACAACAAATCACTACAAGAAAACATAGAAGCCACACTATCTGATATGGCAGAAAAATTTGACAACCTATATAATGAAGGAATCTTTGAAAATAGACTAGACATCAAAGGTCAAATAACTGTCACAACATATCACAAACTGGCTATGGATGTAAGTAAACTAAAAGCTGGAAGAAACCAATCTCAAGAATGGTGGAATGAAACACTTCCACAGGCTTGCCTAGATGCAATGACACCTAGATTCGACGCTGTATTAATAGACGAATACCAGGACTTCAGAACAACATGGATAAAAAGCTGCATAAAAGCGTGCAAAACATTCACGTATAAAAACTCTGAAGGAAAAGAAGTCGAAGCAATAAACCTATTCATGTCAGGTGACAGACTTCAGAGCATATACAACTCAAAGCCTGTAAACTGGCAAAAAGACTTCTCTCTTAACATGCAGGGTAGATCAAAACTTCTAAAAACATCTTACAGATCAGGAAAATCTAACGTAATACTTGCCCTAGACTTCCTAAGATTAGACGAAAAACTTAAAGAAGAAGTTGAAACATTCTACAAAGACGAGGCTGACAGCACACTAAGCCTAGACAGCGCTGGTGCTGATGGACAGATAAAATTCATTGAAGGAATGTACTCAGACATCGCTCGTGAAATAAACAAACTGATAAATGAAGGTGTAAAACCAGAAGATATATTAGTACTTTGTCATGAAAATAGACAAAAGACAAAATTAAAAGGAATATTTGAAAGTGAGGGTATCAAGGAAAGTGGATTGATAAACTATTCTACATACTTCTCTTCTAAAGGGCTTGAAGCCAAGATTGTGTTCTTGACTGATACAGAAAAATTCACTTCTGTTGAGGACAATACTCAGGATATATTAAATAGAAAGCTGCTTTATGTTGCGATGACAAGAGCATCGGAAAAACTATACATACAGGCATCGAGCTTCGAAAAAGAAACCTTCGCAAAAACAATAAAAGAACTAGTATAATATTTTGTAGCAGTATATCTTAAACAATCTGCTATAAATTGGATAACTAAATAAGAGTGGATAAATCATAATTTACAAACCCTTTGTTACTATGCGAAGCATATGAGATATAGACTTGTAAATTTTGATTTATCCACTCTTTATAAGTTAGTAAATTTATAACAGCTTGTTCAATAAAATAATCCTACTTACAAAATATTATTACTAGTTCTTTTGTTTTAAACTACGGTTACAATGAAATATTTTACTGTAGTTCACATTATCATCTTGTGTTTGACTGTTTAAATATTTTTATATTTTTATTTAAACCTTATGTATATTCTTTTTGCGTATAGATATAGCATCAATACAAATATCAATAACAGATACATCACTAGGAATGCAATCATTCTTGTTGTGTCACCAAATATTTCAGAGAGTGTGTCTATTACTATCCATTCGTCTAGTTTTAGTCCAGTTCCCATAGCTACAGAATACACATTTATTTTAAACAACGTGTTTTTTATAAATTCATTAAGTCCAATAACAAATACCGGACTAGCTCCCATGACTACAAATGGACGTGATATTAGATTAGAAGCTTTGCTCCTGTTCAAGTCAAATATTCCAAATAATGCTGCAAAAGCAACGCAATATCCACCTAATACAATCATTACAAAAGAAGGCGACATTACGCTTGCATTATATGGACAATTTCTTTCCATTAAAAGGGCAATGATTACAAAAAACATCCCCATAATTAGAATCTTGTTGCTCTTATCCCTATTCTCCACTCTCCTATTGCATAGAAAACTGCCCGCTGCCATAGCCAAGCAACCTCCACACAAAGCAGAAATAGTAGACATAATTCCGTATCGCTCAAAATCTCCAATATGCCCTGGCATAACCTTAGAATCCACAAAATACGCAAGACAAGTCTTTGCAGTATCTCCAAAATTAGCACTCGCAAAATAATACCCTGCTAGACCTACAACGCCTATCGCAGTTAAAAACACAGCGATAACAGAACTCTTAAAATTAAATCTCCTAAACAAAACATATAAAAGAGATCCAAGCATATACACAACAGCTATCATCTGTAAAATGCCCATAATCCTAAAACTATTAAAATTCCAAGCTCCAATTAAATTTATCAATATCCCGATTACAAATAATATAATACCTACCTTGACCTTCTTGATACAAATCTCCTTGAAACTCTTCTTTCTCTTCACATCTAGCTCAACCTCTGTTGGAATCATAAAACAAACAGAAGCCAACAATAGTGGAAGTCCTAAATCTCCAAAACTTATCCCATTCCACTTAGAAAAAGCTAAAAATGCAGGCATCTCACCTAAAACACCAATCCCAGATGAACAAATAATAGCAATCACAGCAACTCCCATAATAAGTTCGACAGTAGTGTACCTTCTCTTTAAAGGATCTCCTGTAACAACCTCTCTAGCTTGTGGCTGCTCCTTCTCTCCCCTATTAATAACAGTCTGCTCAGTAGAACTCTCTTCCCTACTTAGCTCAACTTTCTTCTCTCTCTTGCTCTCTTTTTTCTGCTTAGGACTTGTATCCTTTCTACTTTCTTCATTAATATATGCATCTTCATTAGGCTCTGGAACATCATACCCATCGTACACTGGCATATCCTCATCCACAAAATGTATATTGTCCTCTACAATCTTAGCAATTTTCTCTAATTGAATCTCTTGCTCAATATTTTTCTTCTCTATATCGTCATTCTTAACCTTCAAACTAATCACCCTTGCTAAAACATTTATTTTTTCTTCTTCTTTTTCTTCTTTTTCTTAGTCTGCATAGGTGGTACCTTAGCTCCATTATTATACATCGCTGGTCCTTTAGGCTTGTTTCTATTTCTAAATGCTTTCATACCATATGCGACAAATAAACCTACACCAATCCCTAAAGCAACTTCACCAAAACTTACCTTTGGAGTTGGCTTTGCTCCTGTAGCTGCAAATATATTTGTAACAGTAGCTAAAGTGAACACACTCGCTAATGCAACTATTCTTTTAAAATTTCTCATTGTTTACTTTCCTTTCTCTAAAAACTTTCACATAGTTATATTATATAAGAAAAAGATGAATATAAAAACAGTTATAAAGGTTTTTTATTTATTATTTCTATACATCCTAAAGGCTCTCTCTATTCTATAATTTCTCGTTTCATCGTATAGTTCCTCTTCTTGTCCACCAAGCAAAATAGAAGAATAATAAAAATCACGTGGATTATCCTCTCCTACTCCATGCAATCTAATATACTTATTATCTGGATTCGTAGTAGTAAAAGCAAAATTCTTATAAGACATCATCTCTAATGCTCTAAAATTATTTGCTGTGAAAATAAGCTGACCCTTAGCTGAAGTATCAAAAATCTTAACCAACTCGCCAAACAAATACTCATTAATACCTAAATCTAAATCATCCACCATTAAACACATTGACTCATTATTATACAATTTAATAAAATAATGAATAATAGGAACTATTCTCTTAATACCTTTTGATTCATATATAAGTGGAATAGTATAACCTTCTTTAACACTTATAAATTCTATTATCATCCGCTTTTCTCCATTATCCATAAGCTTTTCATCTTTAACAGAAATATCTATTTTCATAGAAGGAATAATAGACTCTATAACATTTCCAAGTTGTTCAACACCTCTTTTAAATTCATCCAGATTACTTTGTCTGATAATACATCTTCCAGGTATATCACGTTTAAATATACTTGCTTCACTATTTCCTACAATCTTTAAATTATTAGTAGCAAACTTTTTCAAAACATCTACCACAAAAGAAAACTCCCATTCCCCTTTTTCAAAAAGCTCATTTCTAACTCTTTCATTTAGTCTATTTCCAAAAATCATTGATTTGCCAGCTTTATTATCATACAAAACTCGTAAAAACATTCTAGTTTCCTTAGAAATCATATTCTTAATCTTTGAATACGTAATCTCACCATTTCTTATCTCAAATAAAGTATTCTTTCTGATCCATTTTCCTTCATCTAGCTTTTTAATGGATAACTTTTCATAATCTACTATATATCCATTCTCCTCAGATTTAACAATTTCAAATTTATAATCTATTATTCCCTCAAACTCATCAGACTTTACATAAAAACTATATTCTAACATTGCAGCCTTAGATCCAAAATTAATCAAACTATCAATATCATCTGGTAGTTTCTCTCCTTTTATTAAATATTTTAAAATATGTGTAGCATCAATAACGGCAGATTTTCCAGAACCATTTTGTCCATAAATACCAAGTATAGAACTATTGTCTTTAAACTCTTCTGATTCTATTTCTTTCAGAGTATTTATTTTTATCGCTCCATGACATACGTTTTTTATACCGTTTATATTTATAGAAATTATTCTTACTAGCTCTTTCATAATATTTTCCTCCTCTATTTAATTTTATGTTTATTATATCATTTTTATAAGTTATTAATTAAAGACAAAAAACATACGTTCTTTATGTAAAAATGGGCATAAAAGAACCCCCACTCAGGGATTCCTCGGAATCAAACTGTACACTTAAGTCTGTGGGGGTATTGACGTCTTATTTAGTTTTTAGCATCTTCATCGAGCCACTTTTTATTTTACCGACGAGTCAGAACAGTCGCTCGTCATCTTATTAGATGCTATATATATTATATAATAATTTTGAATAAAATTCAAATCTTACAGCTATTTTTTTGCATTTTAACAAAGTAAAATCGTTCTATTTTATTATATCTGTAACAGCTCCATATCTTCCTTAAAGATAATTCTTAAAAACATTATTTTCCAAATCCATTAGCCCCACAAACAACACTTAATCTATTGAACTCCCTATTTTGAAAACAAATCAAACGATTAAAACTTAATTGTTTAATGATATTTCTCTAAAAGAAGCCTATCATACAACAACTCATTTACCATAGGATTAGTATTGTGAGAAGTAAATATAATCTGAGAACTAGGCTTCCTCTTAACCATCTCTCTCACAATATTCTCTGCTAACTCACAATCATACACATCTAAAGCATCCACAAAAATCATACTATAATCAATATCACTCACTAGACAATAATAAATCAATGCAAGACTTCTCATTCCTACTGGAGCAGTTTCAAAAAATCTCACTGATCCTTTTTTAAACTTATTCAAAATAATCTCTCTTCCATCTAAATTAACTGATTCCAAGTTAGATTTTATATCTAAACTTTGTAAAAAATATTCAAAATCCTTTAACTTGCCACTCTTAACTATATAACTTTCTATTAACTCTCCTCTGCATTCACATCCAAAACATCTATTTAAATCAAAAGAATTGATTAAAATCATATTTTCAATATAATTGTAAAACTTCTTAAAAGCTCTATTCTACTCATTATCCTCTAATACTGAATTATTTCTAACATATTTTGTAATTGAAAGACATCTCCCTTTTAAGTCTAACTTTAAATTTTCAGCTCCCTTCAAATTACAATATCCATTTTTCTCTATATAATCATACTCAATAGCTATATTGCCATTTATATCAACTCTTTCATAAAGCAACTCATCTACAGCTGCTTTCCTATAATTATATATAATATCATCATTTCCAAAATAAAAATAATATGTAAACTCAGCAAAATCATTTCTATCTAAATTTAGATATGGATTTGCTACTATTGAAGTTTTTTCTCTAGAATCTGTTAAGTGATTCATCGCATCTAAAAGTGCTAGTCCAAGATTGCTCTTTCCTGAACCATTTTTGCCAAATATTGAGCACATCCTTGTAATACTATTATCTACTATTTCTCTATTAGAATTATCGTTGTAAGCTTTTGATAAGTCTAGAGTAAATTTATTTTCAAAACTTTTAAATACTTCTATCTCGAATTTTTTTAGCATAATTCTCACTCCTTTAAGGGTAGTATAGCATATATTTGTAAAAAATCACTTTATTTATGATAAGTGCTATTTTCAGGCAAAAAAACGTACGTTCTTGGATATATTACTTTTTTGAACTATTTTTATAAGAAAAAAATTATTTTCTCTACTTTCTTATCTATTTTTAATAAAGTAGTATTTTGAATAATAAAAAGCTGCCGTAAGATGCCTGTTAGACATCTATACGACAACATATTTTGTGGAAAAATATTTGCGTTTTTAGTTTATTTTTTTATTATTCATTAACTGTTATTGATTCATTATTTACAGTAAATGTATAAGTTATTTTATCTCCTAATACTTTATCGCTTTTATTGTTTCTTTCAGAATCCATCTGCTGCATTAACTGAATAGTAACAGTATAAGTTCCATTATTTGCTTCTAATTTTGGTCTTAATACTAGCTCTATTTTTCTTTCATCTCCTGCTTTAAATCCTACAGTTCTTGTACCTTTATCTTTATTCTGTCTTACTCCATAGAATATATACTTATCATTTTCACTATTATCAAGTTTTGTTGAGTAATAATTGCTATATGCGTTCCAGTCAGCTTTCTCTATTAATGATCCTTCTTTATCATCTTCTGTTGGTTTATGTGCTTCATTTCCATCTATTATTGTTTTTAATGTTAATCCGCAATCTTCACAAACTGATTTATGCTTATTAGGAGTATTATCATCATCTTTTGCTGTTTTAAATACATCATTAAAAGTTTTTACTCCTTTATCATCTCCATCAACTTTTGTAACCTGTAGTCTTAAATATGCACCATCACTGTAGTAATTTAAACCATTTACATCAGGTTCTGCAACTTTTGTTCCTACTCCATTTAAAGAATTCCAATTAAATGTTGCTTTTAATGTTCCTTTACCATCATTTGATAATTTTCCATCGCCTTTTATATAAGTACCATCAGCACCAAATAATTCTTTTTCTCTATCTTCAGCTATTCCAGTATTTCCTGTAAATGTAACCTTACCTTTATCTATATCAGTTGGATTAGTACTTTCTATCTGACTGATATAGTCTACTGAGTATCCCCAAGAAGTATTATCGTAAGTACAATTTGTTATAGATAGTTTATTTGTATTACTATTTTTTACTGGATTGTAGTATACAGGTGTATATAAGTTTGTAAATTTACAATTATCAAAGTTAAATATAGTTCCATTAGCATTATATGCAGTAACTACAACCATATTGTTAGCTAAATTTTCATCAGTACGTACAAATTCTATACCTGATACAGTTAAATTTGTATTACTTTCTAGTCCATTATCTACTGTAACTGTTCCCTGTTCATTTTTTACATAATTATAGAAAACTGCTTTGCCTGCTGGTTTTATTATTTTTGTTCCTGACTGACCTTTTATTGTAACTTGTTTTCCTGATACATTTAGTGGTTCATCTAATTTATATTCTCCAGATCTTAAAACTATTTCTTTGTCACCCTTAGCAACTGCATCTTTTAACTCATTCACACTTGTAACTGTTGGCTGTAATTCTGGTGCTGAACTTCCTCCACCTGATGAAGAACCACCTCCACCAGTAGATCCACCTGGTTTATTTCCTTCAACGTTTGGAGTTTCTGTACCAGTTATTGGTTTAGATATAGTACCTTCACAACTTTTGTACCTTCTCCGTCATTCTTAACTTCTGTTATAGTACCGTTGTTTTCTACTTTAACATTTTCTGAGCTTGAGCTAACTTCTACTTTGTCTATCTTACCAGCTGAAGTATTTGTAACTGTTGTATTTTTACCATTTTCAACAACTAAAGTTCCTATAGTTCCGCTGTTTTTGATATCTGCGTTTGGAGTTTTAACTGTAACTTTTCCTGTTAAATCACCTTTTACATTTATTTCTATTGCATTGTTTGTTGATAAAGTCACGTCTTTAGATATAGTTGCGTTTGCATCTATTTCTATAACATCGTTAGCATTTGCTTTCTTTAATGCTTCCTGAAGTTCTGCTTCATTTTTAACTTTTATCACTTCTGCTTTTTCTATTTCTTTAAGCTGGCTGAATGCACCTTCGTTACCTTTTCCACCAACCTGAGTTATTGTAGCTATTTTCTTAGTATTTACTACATTTACCTGGTTTGCATTTAATTTTTTAGAAGCTATTAACACTGGAGCTCCGTTTTTAGATGCAAGTGCACCAACTGCTAATGCATCTATTAACTGACCTGAATTTTCCATACCGTCTTTTGCTAAGTATAGATTGTCTAAGTTTTTATCAGCATAGAAAGTTTCTATAACTTTTGCATTAGTATCGTTTCTATTAGCACCTTCTATTCTCTGTTTTCCTGGTAGGTTTTTAGCTATTTCATTAGAAACTGCTTTATCTCCACCTATTATGAATGAAGATTTTATCGCTTCATCTTTTATGAATTTTTCAACTACTGATAATCCTGATTTTGGATTAGCAAGAAGTATTGGCATACCTTTTTCAGCTGCTGCAGCTGCAACAGATACTGCATCTGCAAGTCCAGTCACACCATTTACTACTGCTATTTCAGATACGTCTTTTACTCCATCAAGTCTTTTAGCTATTGCAAGAGCTGTTTCTTCTCTAGAAGCTCCTTTTATTCTATCAGTTTTAACATTTAATGCTTTAAGATCTTCTTCTACTTTAGATGTAAGAACTGCATCTCCACCTATCATTATTACATCTTTTGCGCCTAATCTTTTTATTTCATTTGCAGTTGCTTTAGTTAATCCACCTTTACCAGTTAAAAGTATTGGTGCATTTTTAGCATGTGCAAGAGGTGTTGCTGTTAATGCATCTGGGATTGCTGCATCATTTACAAGTATTACAGTTTCTGCTTTTGTCCATCCATCTTTACTTATTTTTACTGCTGTGTCAGTTCTATTTGAACCAACTAGCTGTTCTTCTGTTGTTGCAGCACTTACTGAAACAACGCTTCCACTAACTGCCATAGTAGCAGCCATTACTGTAGCTAATTTCTTTTTCATAATTATCCTCCTGGGTTATATAGATTAGTTTATATTTATTTTAATATATAATAAAAAGGACACAGTTTCCCCTTTAGTTTTTAGGTACTTCTGTGTCCTCTATTATCAAATTTATTAAATTTTTCATCAAAAAAGGCATACTTATAGTGTCTGTCTGTCTGTCTGTCTGTCTGTCTGTCTGTCTGTCTGTCTGTCTGTCTGTAAATTTTCCCAAACGTTTAACATCTTGTCAACATCCTTTCACCATTTTTTGATTTATTTCAAATATTATATATTTTTATTATAGCAAATTTCAAAAAAAGTTCAAGTACATTTCATTTACAATAGAAAAATATTATATTGCTCACCAAATAATACTAAATCTCCTTAAAACACAATATTTTTATAACAAAAAAGAAAAAGACCACCGTAACTCTATTGGAAGTAGTGATGACGGTGGCTTTAACTTCGAATTATTTTTTATATAGATGAGGAAGAAGTAAACTAACCAATAAACCTCTGCTTCATCTTTTTATTATTATAATATATTTTTGAAATTTATACGAACCATTAAGAGTTCTTTTAAGAGCTTCGTGTGGGGGGCTTTAGGGGGGCGTCGCTATGGAAAAATTGCGTACAATAAAAATGTGGAAAAATAATTGCGAAAAAAGAGCAAGAGAATAGAGAAAAAAAGAGAAGAAAAGAATAAAAAAGGAAAACAGAGGAAAAGGAAAGAATAAGAAAGAAGTAAGGAAAAGGAAAGAGAAAAGAGTTCTCTCTAAAAAATCTTATTTTTAGATAAAGTCCAAAGTTTTTATATTTTTTTCTTGAACTATTTTTTCTAATTAAGAAATAAAAAGAGAGTGTAAAAAAGAAAAAAGATAAAAAACGGAGGTAAAGGATAATGAATAAGAAAAGATTATCAGTAGTAATGGCAGGGGCAATGCTAGCTACAAGTGTAGCACCAGTATTAGCTGCAGAAACAACTGCAACAGAAATAGGAACTAGTAAAAAAGCAACTTTAAAGAAAACTATAAAAGATAAAATGGCAGAAAAATACTTAACTACTAATTCAGTTTTAGTAGCAAATTCTAGTAATGCTTTTTTAGAGGTTAATGTTAAAAATGAACTTACAGCAACTAAAGATGCTTCTGCATATGGAGTTAGAGTATTAGATAAAAATGGAAAAGCTGTAGACTTAAATGATTTAAGTAATAAAATAACTCAGAGTACTAAAATAACTTACAAAGTAAGCGAAATGGAAGAAGTTGTTGATCATGCTGATTTCAAAGCTGGAATGACAATAGAAATAGTTGAAAGAACAACTAGTGACTTCTATGGAGAATTAATACCAGGAAATCCAATAACTCCTAAAACAGCTGTAGAAAAATATAAATCAAGCGAAATAGTTGATGCTTCTTTTGCTACTAATGTAGGTGCTGAATTAAAACCAGCTTCTTCACTATTCGTTGATACTGTTACAACTGAAGATAAAAATGAAGATAGCACAAAGGATACAATAAAAGTTACATTAAATACTTTAACTGATATAAATGATGCAGACTCTAAAAAAGTAATAGAATTAACAACAGAAAGTAATAAGTTAGATGGTAGATTACCATTAGATGTAAATGGTAAATTATTAGATGTAAATAATAAAGATGATATACAGAAATTTGATCACTTTGCTGAATTAATAACTTACAACCCATCTACAGAAAATCCAACTGCTCCAACTACTGTAGCAGCATACAAATTAGTAACTGATGAAGAAGATAAAAATGTAACTTCAACAGTAGCAGATTTATACGATGGATTTGCTTTAACAGCAAAAGGAACTGAATTATTATCAGAATTAAAAAATGCAGCAAATAAAGCTGAAGAAGAAATAGGTGCTGCTGCTACAGGTTCTAATACTACTAAAAAATATCCAAGAGCATTAGTTCAGTTATCATCAACTGTTGATAATACTAGCACTAATGGTGTATATTCATTTACAGTAACTTACTTCGATAGTAAAAAAGATTTACCAGAAAATGGTAAAGATAATCAGGTAGGAAACCCATCAAAAATATTAACAGTTAGATCTACTAACAAAACAGAAATAACTTCTTTATATAACTTATTAAAAACTGGTACATTCAGTGTAGGTATAGTTGGTGGAGATAACAGATATGAAACAGCTGTAAATGTAGCAAAAGCAAATGGAGCAAATCTAAAATACTATAAAGGTAATAAAGGTAATGACTTATACAACAACAATATAGTAATAGTAAATGGAGAATCATTAGTAGATGGATTATCTGCAGCACCATTAGCAGCAAGCTTAAATAGTGGTAAAGGTAATAATGCACCTAATGTAAAACAGGCTCCAGTATTATTATCAAAAACAGATGAATTACCAACAGCAACAAAAGAATACATAGAAGAATTAGCTATAGATTTAACTAAAAAAGAAAGAAAAGATTACACAGTGACATTAGTTGGTGGAGAATCAGTTCTATCTGAAGAATTAGTTAAAGAAATAGAAGATATGGGATTCAAAGTAGAAAGATTCGGCGGAGATAATAGAGAAGAAACATCTGTAGAAGTTGCTGAAGCAATATTAGCAAAAAATAAATCAACTAAAACAGATGCATTTGTAGTAGGTGGAAATGGTGAAGCCGATGCAATGTCAATATCAGCAGTAGCAGCTGATAAAAAAGCTCCAATAATAGTATCAAGTGTTCATGGATTATCTAGAGATGGATTAAAATTCATAGAAAAATATTCTAAAACTGAAGATGTAGCAGTTGTTGGTGGAGAAGGTGTAGTATCTGCTAAAGAATATGCTAAAATAGATGAAGTAACTGATAATAAAGTTAAGAGATTAGCAGGAGATAACAGATTCGAAACAAATGCTGCTGTTATAAAAGAATTCTACAAAGGTGAAACAGCTAATGGTGTAGTATTAGTTAAAGATGGTGTAGCTACTAAGAATGAATTAATAGATGCATTATCAGCAGCTAACTATGCAGCTAGAATGGATGCTCCAATAGTATTAGCATCAACTTCATTAAAAGATAACCAGAAAGATGCTTTATTAAATGTTACTGTTCCAAAAGCATCTACAATAGCTCAGGTTGGTATAGGAGCTGAAATAACAGTTCTTGAAACAATAGCTGGATTATTCGGTATATCAAATAAATAATTAAAAGTAAATAAACATATTTACATACAAGGCGAGGGATAATTCCCTCGTCTTTTTTTAGGCGTAGCCTTTTCCATATTACCCACAAAAAAAGACAAAAATAGACTTGCTTTTGTAAGTCTATTTTTGCCAATAAATTTTCAAAAAAACATACGTTCTATTCTTCTTCTATCTTATTCCTTATCTCCTCAACCAAAACATCTACAGTAGTACAAGGAAACATATCAGATGGTTTCTTTATTCCATCTCTCTCAAAATTCTTTCTCTTATTTTTAGATCTTTCAATAGCTTTATGCTCATCACCAAACTTGATAAGATTCTTATACAGATTCTCATTGCTCTTTTTATAATCTATATTAGCATTTTTCTTATATATATTACTAAACTCATTGCAACATTTCACAGAAGTATCTGTATATGGTATGTTACCAAAATATGCTGATAGCCAAACCTCAAAACAAGGATTTGACCAACCAACATTTATACCATTTCTTTCTGCATCATCAATAATCTTATCAAAATCCTTTACCTCATCTCTATCAAAAATAATCCACGGCTCACTATACGACGGATTATAGCTATTTATTTCTAAACATTTTTTTACAAGCTTATGAGTTAAAACCTTTGGTGAAACTTTTATAACAATATTTCTTTGTTGCTCCTTTGGTAAGCTATCTCTTAATCCATAGAAATAGTTCTTTTCAGTTTCGTCTGTGTCTGTAACTATTGAATAATGACCTAGTTTAGGCTCTACAGCTTCAATTTGTCGTCTATTTTTTCTCTTTCCTACCCTATTATTCTTTGCCATTCAAATTTACCCCCTCATCATGAAAAGATATCTCAGAAAGATGTGGAATTGCTCCATACTTACCTAAAAGATAATTTTTAGCATAATTCTCATCATTTCTTATCTTCTTTCCACTAGAAGTCTTAAAATCAGCTAACGAATACAGTGTAGAATTTCCACTAGAATCCTTTTCTGTAAACCAAATCTCATCTCTTCTCAACAAATTATTTGAAAGCTCCCACAAATCATGACTTGTAAACACAATCTGGGCATGATTTTTATTTATCTCTGGATTTAAAAAACTAAGCAAGAAATTTCTCAAAAGCAATGGATGAAGCCTTGAATTCAGCTCATCTATAAAAATAAGTCCTCCATCATTTAAAACTTTCTGCAAATGTCTATAAAGATTAAACATCTTCAATGTTCCAGCTGATTCGTGTTTCAATGGAATAGCAACTCTCTCATCGCTACCTTTTATTTCATGAACAGCAAACACTTTAATGGCATCCTTATTTATATTTTCTATTTCAAAATCTACTATAGAATCGTCAAAAGTAGATAAATACTTAACTACATCCTTCCTAACATTTGAATCTTCTGCAAATCCTTCAGGCAAATACTTAGATTCTAAATAATTTTCGATAGGATTTCCAAAATCTATAATTCTATTCTCTAAAAACCAATTTCTAATTTTTTTAAGAATACCAACCTTAAGCTTTGCACCCAGAGAAACAATTAACGTTTCTGGCTCAAGTGCTGTTTCGATATTATTTCTATCTTTTTCAGATATTCCACTTAAGTCTAGCTCATTTTCTTCCCTATTTCTATAAAATATAGTCTTAAATTCAGGACTAGTCTTGTAACTTTTGCTCAACCATTCCTCTGAAATCCCCTTCGAATCTATACAAAATCCATACTGATATGTAATAACTTTATTAGATTCCTTCTGTATAAAGAAAACCTCAAACATAGATTCCCGATTTCTACTCACTTCATCAAATAAAAATGGAGTCGGTGCGTTAAACTCTCTATCGTTGTAGCTTATATCTCCACCATATAAAAACGAATTTATCACATAATCATTCATATATTTAAAAGCTTCTTGCACATTTGACTTTCCACTTGCATTAGCTCCAAAAATAGCCGCAGCTGTGAGTAACTTCTCATTTCCAAATTCGACCACTCTATCCTCATGCTCTTTTATACTTGTCGCCGAAAGATCTAGAGTGACCTCATCTCTGAAAGATCTAAAGTTTTTAAATGTAAACTGTATTAGCATTTTATCACCCTCTGTTATTTGTATTTATCTTAATTATACATTATATATGAGATTTTTTCTCTAATTTAATCTTAATTTATCATTTTGTGAGATATTTTTTATATTTTATGTGATAATTTCACGTTTTATGCGAAGTAGAATGGGGGCTTAGGGGGGCGTCGCTAAGGAAAAATTACGTACAATAAAAATGTGGAAAAATAATTGCGAAAAAAGAGCAAGAGAATAGAGAA